>Ga0164293_10000090_pt1 | contig 58006 bp, 51 predicted proteins | sample GEODES118metaG_FD_111487 | JGI IMG/M metagenome (GOLD analysis project Ga0164293, IMG submission 111487) | Eutrophic lake water microbial communities from Lake Mendota, Wisconsin, USA - GEODES118 metaG | ecosystem: Environmental > Aquatic > Freshwater > Lake | place: USA: Lake Mendota...
CAGTGTTTTAAAAGACAAGTACACCACCACAAAAACATTCAAAGATTGGTATGAAGATAAGCCGAAAGAGCATTTTTGATTTTGGATTAATTGGGTAAGTGTTGAAAATACTGGGAATAGAATGGTGATTTTTATTGTGAAGGCGGGGGAGCTTAAAGGGAAAAGACTTTTTTAGGCATAGAATACAAAGATCTGAGTTCTGTATTGTTCTCACAAATGTATTCTTTCACGTTACTTGTGCATTCATCAAATGTATTGTTAAAGTCTCGTAGTCTTTTGTAGTTAAAGTCATCCCTTGATTTTTCATATTCTACCCAAAGCATAACATCTCTTGTGTCAAAAATTGCTGTTTCTATGTATTTGGACAAGTCTGTCAAGTTACCATTTGCTAAAAATATGACACAACGAATTACTCTATCTGTTTTGAGATAGTCAACTTTTTTGATTGCGTCAATTAAAATTTTAATTGCTTCGTTCGCACTTTCTCCAAAGTCGGTATTAATTCTTTCGATTATGTCGTCTTTAAGTGTCATGCGTTGGTGTCGTTTTACAATGTCTGCTTACATATTTATTTCCGAAACAAACTTTTGTATATCCATTCAAATTTAAGGTGATTGCCAAACTTTTATTCATTTATTTCTACTCTCAAAAACAGTACTTTTCTGTTAAAAACGATTCATTTAAAACGGGTAATTGCAGCAACCATTAAACCTCTACTAACAAGATTTTTGTGAGAATGATTTACTCCGAAGTCTGGAGACTTCGTAGAGCGGAAAAACCCATAGTGGTCGGACATCTAATCGGTTCCGTTCAACAGGAGTTTCATTACTTCGTCCGTTCGCCGTTGGCTCGGGTGTTGGCTTTGCAAGCCTAACGAAACTCTAGCTATTTGCGATCGCTTCTTATTTTTTTAATCGTTAATTCTATTTTTAATATCCATTCTTTCGTGCAAAATTCTTACAACTTCCATTTCTGAATTTTCTTCTCTTTTGCAAAATATTAAATGTGATTTCACTTTTGAATACCTATAATCTTTTCGAATGCTTCCAAAATCTGTAGTTGTTTCAAAGTTTACTGCCACAAATTCTATTTCGTCCATTATCAAATTATAATATCGGTTCGCTTGTTCAACTGACCAATTTTCGGCTGTGTAAATCCAAATATTATTTAAATCGTCTAATGCTTTTTCGCTAATGATATATTCCGCCATTACTTTTGGAAATTTTCGTTTAAGCGTTTTAGATTTTCTTTTCGGTTAAAATTTCGAATTTTTTCGCTTTTTTCACCGATTTCTAATTCTGCAATTAGAGATTTAGTTCGCATTTCTTCCTGTTCAAAATATCTTAAAGCAGTTCTAACCACTTCGCTAACAGAATTATATTTTCCAGTTGCAATTTGTCTGTTGATAAAACTTTCGTAATATTCTCCAATTAATATTGATGTATTTCGTGCCATAATTTAATGTTTTTTACAAATATACCAATTTATGGTATTTTGACATAAATTTTTGCTTATTTTTCCGGTTTTCTGTCGCTCGAAAGTGTCGCACAACTCTTTTATAAACGATACAAACCTTCATATATCCAACCAAACTTTAGGTGATTTGTGAAGGTTTAATCATTTATTTCTACTCTCAAAAATAGTACTTTTCTGTTGAAAATCAATTTTGAAACGGGTAATTGCACCAACCCCTAGCCCTGATAGCAGCGAAAAGCCCACAGCCGTGAACCCGAGTTTTTTAGTGGGAGGCTGAGCGACCTTGGGAGCTCCAGCAAACCACTTAAAAAAACCGGGTTCAGGGCGAGGACTTGCAGCGGAAAGCAGGATTAGCTTCATAAAATTAGTTTTATTGCCGTGTCATTTCGACGCAGGAGACCCGAGCGAAGCGAACAGGCAAAGCAAATCACATAACGCAAGATACTATTTTTGTTTTACCTCGTTTGGATACTTTATGTGATTTCTCCCTCTGGTCGAAATGACACAGCGGGATGTGTGATGCAATTGCTTCGGTAGTTCGCTATCGATCATGTTCTTCTGCGTTGGAATGACACTACAAAAAGGAAAATCGAAAACCACCCCGTCCGCTGGGGCGGACACCCCTCCAGAGGAGGGGAATGTTACTGCTCCTTCACTACTTCTATCCATTGCCCCAATGTTCTCGCCGCATACGTATTGTCGTACATCGCTTCGGCTTGCATACCAGGTAAATAGTATCGACCCAAATACGACGCATTCAACAGCACTCGGAACGTTCTGGACTCGTTGGCTTTGAGTGCGAAATAGAAATTGGTGCGGTCGTCACGAATATCGATATGGTCAGCCACATTGTTGCCAAAACTGCCGAAATCGGTGAAACGGGTATTCACAATTTCAAAACCGGATGGGATAATTTGGGTTAATGCCAGATTTTCCACGCGTTCGTTGGTTTGGTTTCTAATAGTGATTTCGGCAATAAACTCAGTGCCTTGAGTAATTTTAGTCACGTTCACCGGAGCTCCACTTCTGCTTTTAAAGACCAAATTGGTAAACAACTTACTTTGCATTGCTTTTTCCTGACCAATCGGTAAAATTCCGCTAGTTAACACTCGCACATATAACGTATTGGATTTGGTGTTTTTTATGGTGATGGAATTGCTTCCGGTTTTTATTTCCAAATTTCTGTTTGCCAACGATTTAGCAGTTTTGATGCTTTGCGGTTTGCCATTCACAGAAAAATTTACTTCCACACCTTTTCCACCGTTTTGTTGAGCAAATTTGGACATAGCATATAAACTATAAGCCGTGGTTTGGGTGCTCATCCATTGGTCGGAAGCCATGTTTTTGGCCAAATCGGTTGCCATTTTGAAGGCTCTTTGTTTGTTGTCAATTAAAATTAGCGTTTCCAATGCCATCGCTTGATTGCGTTCAGGCGAACCGTAATAGTAGTAACTATTTGGATTAGTATCGTCAATTTTACTTTGGTTAAAGACACTTTGTGCCGCTTGTTTTTGCCCTGCCAACGCATAGGCGGCAGCTAAACGCAATTTACTTTCGTTGGAAATTCCGATAGTTTCCCGCAAACGGTTCATCGAAGCCATGTCGGGCGAACCGGCCAAGGCCAATGTGTATAAACGATAGGCTTGAGCAAAATCGTTACCGTTTTTGGCAAATCGCCATTCTTTGGACGCTTTTTGTTGGTAACCAATCCATTTGGCTTTGAAATTGAGTGGCAATACATAGCCTTTTTTCTCGGCTTCAATGAGGAAATGCCCCACGTAGGAGGAACTCCAATCGTCTGCATAATTTTGTCCACTCCAATAGGAGAATCCACCATTGGCAATTTGAAAACCACCCAATTTCTGGATACCGATTTTGATGTTTTTCTGAATTTCGGTTTTACGGTTTTGATCCAAATCGAAAATATCTGCCAAATACAATTGAGGGAACACACTCGATGTGGTTTGCTCCAAACAACCATGTGGATATTGAATTAAATATTGTATTCTACGACTAAAATCTATGGTTGGGAAAGATGAAACTTCCAATTGGGCTTTGTTGCTTCCAGCGACTCCGAAAGTTGAAACGGCAATTGTTTTTGAACTATTCGGTTCCAAAACTACATCGGTAAATTCAGTAGTTACCGGATTTGGGTTAGTGATGTCTAATTCTACTTCGTAGGTTGCTCTTTCGCTTCCGGAAGTGGCGATAACCTGTACTTTAGCTAATCCGGTGGCACTGCCTACTTCCAAATTAAAATACGCCATTTTTTCATCCGGTTGAGTGAAAGTTAATTTTTGAGAACTGCTTTCTATTACCCGAACACCATTATTGGTTTTGATTTGTATCGAAACATTTTTAACTTTAGATTCCATCGCAAAAATGGTTACCGGAAGTGTTACTTTTTCCGAAGGAGAAATTTTTCTTGGTAACGAAGCCAAGACCATTAAAGGTTTTCTCACCGGCGTTGTTTTTTCTGCTGAACCGTAAGCACTTGAATTAATATCGCCAGCCACGACCATTGTTCGAACAGAACCAACATAATTTGGCATTTTGATATGATGGATTTTGGCTTGTCCTTTTTCTAATTTGAATGGGCCAAGGTAAATTACAACCGGTTTAAAACGATTGGCTTTTTTGGCTTTACTTCCTCCTAAATCTTCATCACCTCCGATGCTGAAAACTTGGTTAATTCGTCCACCATACGCTCCTATTACCTCATCAAAAATATCCCAAGTTTTTACACCTAACGCTTCTCGGGTGTAGAAACTATTCCACGCATTTGGTGTTTTGAATCGAGTTAAATCTAACAAACCATCATCCACAATGGCCAAGGTATACGTCATCGCTTTTCCTGATTTTTCGCTTACGCGGATGTTCACTTTTTCTTCCGGTTTCAAGATTTCAGGCATACTGATTTGTGGTTCTATAATCGTGTTTTTATCGATTACTTCAATCGGCACAATACCGTACAAACGAATCGGTGAATCATTTAACGTGGACGCATGCGGTTGCAATAACGTGATGTTTACAAATACATTTGGAGCCATGTCGCTCGTAACCGGAATTTCTAATTTGGTCTCTCCTTTTTGTGTGGTTGCCCAGAAGGTTTTTACCACACGAGAACCATTTTCTAATGAAATTAATGCTCTTCCACCGGCACTGGAGGGAAAGGATATTTTAGCTTTTTCACCCACTGCATAATTTTTTTTATCGGTGGAAAACATCAACATAGAAGCATTAGAAGCATCGGTATTTCTGATTTTTCCAGACCAATATGGCCAATCAATCATTACAGTAGAACCGGTAGCGTGTCCACCTGTTTCATCAGTTACCCGAATCAGATAACGACCCCATTCATTTTCTTCATTTTTAAATTGCACGCTTGCTTTTCCACTTGTATTTGTACTAACTGTAAAATTCTTGTAGGACGAAGTTGAGTTATTAGAAACATAACTGGAAAGGTTGTCATAACTCGCATCCCACCACCATCGCCATTCCACTTTATAAACCTGAACTTTCAAGTTCTGTACTGCTTTCGGATTTCCTTTTTCATCTACAGTTACAATATCGTAGCGGTTCATTTTTCCGGTTTCTATTAAACCATATTTATTTGGATCGGGTGTTTTTAAACCTACATATGTTTTATATGGTGAAAGTGTCGCCACCATCACATCTGCACTAAAATCACCACCGTTTTCATAGACTTTTGTCATCAAACTGGCTTTTAACATACCCGGTGATTGGCTACTTACTTTAGGTTGAAAATTTACGGTTGCCTTTCCTTCACTATTCACTTTTCCTGTAAAAACAGTTGTTTCTTCCGTTTCAAATTGACGGATTGGGTCATCAAAATTATAATTGGCAAATCCTTTAAAAGTGGTTTTTTGTTGCATGATTTTAGCTTGCATTTCCATTTTTAAATCTTTTGCAATAGCACCATGTAACCAAGTCACTTCAACTTGACTTGTATTTATTTTGGAGGTTGATAAAATTTCAGAATCAAATTTATTTTTAATTTTTAGCCGATTGGGTTTAATAGTTTCAATCTTGATACTTTTATAAAACTTAGCTCCACCTATGCTGATAACTGCTTCCCAATTTCCTGTAGGATGACTATCCCGAGTGGGAATAATAAATTTGTAATGATTCAGGTCATTATATTTATGTACCGATTGAAAGGTTAATTTACCGTTTGGATCATTAAGTTTGAAATTAATAGGATGCGATTTATCCAATTTGCTCGCAGCATCATTCAACATAAAACTCAAAAACAAGGTGTCGCCAGGTCGCCAAACGCCTCTTTCACCATAAATATAACCTTTGAGTCCTTTTTGTAATTTTTCACCGGAAACATCAAAATTACTTACGGAAAGCGAATAGCCTTCATCTAATTTTACATAGGTAGATTGTTTCCCTTTTGTTACTATGGCAAAATAGGCATATTTGTTCAATTCGAATTTAGTAATTCCTTCTACATTTGTTATACCTGATGCTAATTTTTGTTGTTGAAAATTATAAAGTTCAACTGTTGCACCAGAAACCGGCTGGGTGTTAACAATATTTGTAACCGCAAAAAGATAAGAACCGTTTTCTCCTCTTTTAGCAATAACCCCTAAATCTGAAGCCAGTACATTCATCCCGATTGGTCCTCGACTATAATAATCATTTTCGCAAGGATCTTTGCTGTCGTACCAATCGTAATCATCATACCAATAATAATCATAATAATCATCATCGTTAGAACGCACTTCTTCCGTTTCTTCATCCTCTGATTCCGTTTCAGTAGTTGAACTTGAACATTTATACAAAGAATAACTTTTTTTGAAAGACAATTCTACGCGATAAATGGCTCCCGGCTCCGGAGAGATAACTTTGGCTAAATCTAAAGCAAAACTGTTCCACTTGCTGTAATTGGGTAATTTTTTATCAACTAAATTAATTGTCTTTTTTGCTACGGGTGAGGCAACTTTTCTCAGATTTCTTTTCCCATTTAAGTCATTGTCTTGTAAAAATTGAAGGATATTATTCTTATAAATTTTATAAATTTTTACGTCAACAGCTTTCAAATTAGCCGCTTCAAAGTTGATTTTTAAATTATTGGAACTAGGTAAAATTGTTCCGTTTTTCATGAAACGGATACCCGGTTTTATTTCATTGAAGGCAACTTTTTGTGTTTGTGTTTCTTTCATTTTATAGCCTTCCTCACTTTCGATACCTTGGAAAACTTCCACTAATAAATCTCCTTTAAGTGGTTCATTAAAAAACACTTTCAATATATTTCCTTCGATAGAAAATTTAGTGGCAATAGCAGTTTCTACTGAAACTAATCCTCTTAAATCCTGCCCTTTTTTAATAGGGTCAGAAAAATTGATAAACAACGACTGATTATCATCATCGCCAACCTCTAAGCCCACAATTTTAAAATTATTTTTACCCGGAATATCAAAATCTACCATTCCTTTTTGGTCGATGTCAAATGGATTTCCATTCCATGAAATTTTAATTTTACTATCTTCGACTTCCCGTTTAATGCTGTCGATGATAAATTTAAATTCTGTTCCTCGGCTAAATTCTTTATCAAATTTTATTTTTAATTTTGTTCCGTTTTGAGACGCTTCTACTAACTTAGACACGGTTTCAAAACTCATTTGATCACTGGTTTGAATGGTTCCGTTCAAAAATTGCCATTCTCTATTATACGATTGTAAATCCAATACATTAACTATAAAATCCTGTTTCAGTGTTTTAATGGAAAACTTAAATTCAGAAAGGTTTTTTGGTGTTTTGATGAGCTTGGATAATTTGAAAACAATCCGGTATTCTGTATCTTGTTCTAAAGGTTTTTCGGGAATAAACGCAATGGTATTAGAAGTCAATGCCATCATTTTTCCTTTTACAGCAGGAGATATATCAAATAAACTTTGATCAATTTCTTGATTGGGTTGCCATTCAGCTTTATCAAAAGCCAGCGTGACCCGAATATCAGTATTTGATGAAACCAATCCTGAACTGAAATTCAGAATATAGTCTTTGAACAATGAAAAATCGGAATTAAATTCTTCAGTAGAAACTTTTTTGCCACAAGAATGTAGCACCACAACAGCAACAAATAGTTGCACCAAACGTTTGATTGACATTGTTCAATAAGATTAAAAGTGGAACGAAAAAATGAGGTATACTTAATTGCGATAACACAAAAAGTATTCCAAATATTGTGTTAAAAGTAATTAATCTTTTAAGAAGAAAAATTATGTTAATTTATTTTCTTTTCAATGCAAAAAAACGCACCATCAAATCGGATGCCTCTTGACTCAAAACTCCTGAAATTACATGGGTTTTTTTATGTAATTGAGTTCCCAAAGTTATAAAACCACGTTGTTCATCACGAGCTCCAAACACGATTTTAGAAATTTGACTCCAGTACAATGCTCCGGCACACATTTGACATGGTTCTAACGTTACGTACAACGTACATCCTTTTAAATATTTTCCACCTAAGAAATTGGCTGCGGAAGTAATGGCTTGTATTTCTGCATGAGCGGTGACATCGTTGAGCAATTCGGTTAAATTATGCGTTCGTGCAATGATTTTATTATCAACAACGATCAAAGCCCCAACGGGAACCTCGCCTTTTTCAAAAGCAATTTCTGCTTCTAGTAAAGCTTTTTTCATAAAATACTCGTCGGTGAAAGGATTTTCCATAGAAACAAAAATACAATTTCAATTCGTACATTTGTGCTATGGTTGAAAATTTACTTTCCTATATTGATTCTCCGAATGATTTACGAAAATTAACCGTAAACCAATTACCACAACTTGCTCAGGAATTAAGAGATTTTATCATTGACGTTGTTTCTGTAAAAGAAGGTCATTTAGGAGCCAGTTTGGGTGTTGTTGAATTAACCATTGCTTTACATTACGTTTTTCAAACCCCAAACGATTTATTGGTTTGGGATGTTGGCCATCAAGCGTATGGTCATAAAATATTAACCGGAAGAAAAGTTGTTTTTCATACCAATCGTCAATTAGGTGGGATTTCTGGATTTCCAAAAAGAAGTGAAAGTGAATTTGATACGTTTGGTGTTGGTCACTCCTCTACGTCTATTTCTGCTGCTTTGGGAATGGCAATTGCCTCCCAACTCAAAAGTGAAAACAAACACCATATTGCTGTGATAGGCGATGCGTCCATTGCGAGCGGAATGGCCTTTGAGGGTTTGAATCATGCCGGTGTTACTGATGCTAATTTGTTAGTGATTTTAAATGACAATGCCATTGGAATTGACCCTAGTGTAGGTGCGTTGAAAAATTATCTCACGGCTGTGAAAAAAGGCAAAAATCCGAAACAAAACAACATGATTAAATCGTTAAATTTTGACTATTCCGGTCCGATTGACGGTCATGATATTTTTGCAATTATTGCTGAATTGGAACGATTGAAAAAAGTAAAAGGTCCAAAGTTTTTGCACGTCATAACCACGAAAGGAAAGGGACTTCAGAAAGCAGAAGAAGATCAAGTAAAATACCATGCGCCCGGTAAGTTTGATAAATTAACCGGTGAAATTCATTTGAAAGAAGAAAGTCATTTACCTCCTAAATTTCAAGATGTTTTTGGTTTGACTTTAGTAGAATTGGCTCAACAAAATAAGAAAATTATTGGCATTACTCCTGCTATGCCAACCGGTAGCTCCTTAAAATTTATGATGGATGCTTTTCCGGAAAGAGCTTTTGATGTAGGTATTGCTGAACAGCATGCAGTGACATTATCGGCTGGAATGGCTACCCAAGGAATGGTCGTTTTTTGTAACATTTATTCTACTTTTTTACAACGGGCATATGATCAGGTGATTCATGATGTTGCCTTGCAAAATCTTCCGGTCATTTTTTGTTTAGATAGAGCAGGATTAGTAGGTGAAGACGGAGCTACTCATCACGGTGTTTTTGATTTATCCTACTTACGTTGCATTCCAAATATGATTGTTTTTTCCCCCAGAAACGAAATTGAATTACGAAACATGCTTTATACCGCTCAATTAGGATTAAATCATCCGATTGCTATCCGTTATCCAAGAGGAAGGGGAGAAATTGTCGATTGGCAAATTCCCTTTCAAAAAACAGAAATTGGAAAAGCATGTTTGTTAAAAAAAGGATCAAAAGTAGCCGTCTTGTCCAATGGTTTTATTGGAAAAAATGTGACAGCTGCTTTAACTTTAATTTCAGCTCAAAATGAATTTTCTCATTATGATTTCCCTTTTGTAAAACCATTGGATGAACAACTTTTGACTTCAATTTTTAAGGAACACGAAAGTATTATCACCTTGGAGGATGGAACAATTATAGGTGGGTTTGGGTCAGGAATATTGGAATTTAAAGCTAAAAACAAGTACAAAAATGAGGTTCAGGTTTTAGGAATTCCCGATGAATTTATTGAACAAGGTACCATTGATGAACTACAACGTTTTAGTAAAATTAACGTTGAAAGTTTGGTCTCCATTTTGTCAACTTATTCAAAATGGTGACTTTTGCAAAAGTCTTATTACTATTTTGTCTATGAAATCTATTTCACCACTTTATTTTTATTACTCTCATCTTGCGTTCTTTTTCACAACCTATACAAACAGTGAAAGATTATACCCTTAAAGACACTACTTATTGGGTTCAGAAAAAAATAGTAGGATTAGACATTACTCAAATTGCATTTCTAAAATGGAATGCCGGAGGAAACAGTTCTATTTCAGGCTTATTTAAGGGTGATTTTTCGAGAAAATATACCAAATAAATGTCTTATGGAATAATGAAATGAGCATTCGATACGGTATCAACAAACAAGATGATCGAGAGCTTCGAAAAACAGATGATGGCTTTTCGATTCTTTCAAACTATGGTTATAAAACGGACCTTAATTCCAATTGGTTCAGTTCTGCCCGGTTTAATTTCAATACAAAATTTACGAATGGTTATGCCTATCCGAATACAGATACTCCAATTTCAAAGTTTTTTGCTCCGGCTTATGTTTTTTTGGGAATTGGGAGTGAGTATAACCGAAAAAATTGGAATGCAAATTTTTATTTTTCGCTTTTAACTTTAAAAACCATCTTCGTTTTAAACCAACGTTTAGCCGATTTGGGTTCGTACGGAGTGAAAAAAGCGATTTACCATAAAGAAGGGAACCTGTTAAAAAGAAGCTGAAAAAGCCGAACAGAATTAGGTATGCTTTTCAATAATTACTGGAAATCGGAAATCTACAAAAACATGACATTAGAAAACAGATTGTCATTAGGCATTGGCGTAGTTTAGTTTTTTAAAATAAAAAAACCCGGAATCCGGGTTTTATATATTAAAATCTCATTAATTAGTTTTTAATAATCTTCTGAGAAAAGTTTAATTCATCTGCATTTACTTTTACTATATACATTCCTGATTGAAGATGTGTTAAATTAATATTTTTAGTATTATTAAAATTAACTTCATTTTCTTGGTAAACGATTCTACCATTTAAATCAACAATTTGAATGGCAACTTTTCCAGAGAATTGATTTACCTGAATAGTAAACATTCCATTGGAAGGATTTGGATATACTTTAAACACATCGTTTGTAGCAAAATAATCAACCGACAAGGTACAGTTTGGACCAGCTGGTGGCATTGTGAAATCTTCCACTTGATCGGTAGAACTATTTCTATTTCCAGAAGAGGCATTTAAACCTAAACCTCTATTGGCAAACACTTCCCATATCATACAAAAATCTTGTCCGCCAGTTGTAGCCTGATCTGCAGCAATTAATGCATTTCTTGCTTCCACAAAAGTTGGAGAACAAGGCTGTAATTTCAATCCATCAAGTACTAAACGCATAATCTTATTGTTCCCTCCAGTACCGGTATAAATATTTGAATCATAACCATATTTATTTATATATGCCCATGTTAAATCCCATAAAGTAGTTGCCCATACAGAACCAACACCATGAGGAACCGCTTCTGTATTCGTACTATTGAATGTCATTGGGTTGATACTCATATCAGTTGAATATGGATAAGTTCTAATTCCAACTCCATCAATTGGCTGGCTAACTGCAAAAGTTCCAATCCCTTTAATAGCAGTTCCAACATCTCCTGGTTTCAATTGCATCATTAAAGCGAACCAATCGGACCAACCCTCACCCATTTGTTCAGCATTACCTAAACAACTGGAATTGTTTCTACCACCGGCTAAACGGATGGAGATACCATGACCAAATTCGTGAGAAATAATTCCATTATCAAAAGAACCATCGGCATTAATAAATATTTCAATTGGATCTTGTAATGTAGCATTTACAGTTCCTAAAGCGATTTGAGCAATTATTGCATCCCCAATTTCTTTAGTTACACTGATAGCAGGAATTGTAATAGTTGCATCTCCACCACCCATAATAATATTACCTTCCACATTATTAACAACAATTACAGCTACAGCACCAGCATTTTGAGCATTTTTAACTTTTTCAACAAATAAACAAGTTCCGCGTCTAACAACACATATTTTTCCTTCAATTTCAGCCGCATTGATAGCTGGTGTACAAGCATCCGTGTTATCCGGTAAACCATCATTATACAAAACTAAATTAGTGGTAATTCCGTTTGGAGCAGTTGGTAAAGCAACGTAACCAGGATTAAAATTATTAACACGAGTTGGGTAAGACCCAGCAATATTTGTTGGTGAATTTACTATTAATGACAATGTTGGTGGACCCACATCCCATAAAAACATTTGGACTCTTCCTCTTTGTCCATCTATTGGAGCAGAGAAATTAGCATTATTTGTACCTGAACCATCTTGAGCGTCTGCAAATACATAATCATTTGCTGTGCCTCCTCTACCATAATTGTTTGCTTGATAGTTCCCATTCGCTTCGTCAAAACCATATCGATACCAAACATCGTGCATAATATTTGTCATGTAAAACAAGTTGGTAATAGCAGCGTTTGTATACGATGTAGGTTGAGAGCTATTTCCGCCATAAGGAAAATCAAAAATTAATTCTGTCCCCCCATTGGCGGATTGACCATTTCCATTAAGACCGGCAATATCTTCTTTTGACCAAGTATTATTCCCTCTGGTAGTTGTATATTCATTTCCTATTGCTCCATTGGTATCATGCCAACCATAAGGAGACGCTAAAATGTCGTGAGGAGTTGATATTAATTGTCTTGAACCATGATTTGGACTTTCAATATTATATGGAAAAACACGGTAAGAGCCAGACATTGTTTCTAATGGCAACGCCTCCGCTTTAATTATTTTTTTTGAAAATGAATAAGAATGATTATGATTTTTATGGTCTGTCCCAAAACTACAATTGATTACTAAGTCTTGTTTTTCAAGTAGTTCCGCGGAAATTGCATCTATTCGGATGCTCCATAGATTTTTGTGGTTAAGGCTATAGAATGTAAAATCCCATGCTAATCTTAATTTATTTTCATTATTTAACTGATATACTAACTTTGCTAAAACAGGCTCATTTAAGCCTATTGCATCATTAATTTTATAGTAATTTGCTCGAATGGTTTCTTGAATTGAAAATACATCAGAAGGTGTAATTTCAAATAAAGAATAAGCAATTGCCAATGCTTGTGTCACTGTATAATTTGGTATTGTCGTATTTACGCGATGTACTAAATTACTTTCAAAACGATTTCCTACATAAAACACTTCTCCATTTTTAATAGAAAAATTACTTTGAGCATGAAATATTTCTATACCTTGATAACGTTGCTTTATATAATAATTAGTAATTCCTGTAGAAGATGAAGTTGCTTCACTTTCAACAAACCAATCATTTATATCTTGAGAAGTAATTCCTAATTCATTAAAATTTGTATTCAAATACTCTTGAATTTTTTGTTGTTCTTGTTGAGCCGTCGCTACTACTGCAAAAAGCATCAAAATCAATTGAGTAATTTTTTTCATAAAGTTGTTGTTTGTGATTTTAAATGCCAAATATATAATTATTTTCATCTTTTTGATTAAATATAAAAAAATCTATGCTTTTTTTAACTGTTGTTTGAAGATATTATTTTATTGAGCAGTATAGCATTACCATCCGTTAATAATGAAATATAATGTGAAATATGTAATAAACGCTCGTATAACGTGTCTTTATTCACTTGGTATTTTTCAGGCAATACTTTTAACAATAAAATATCATAATTAGACATTTTACCATGGTATTGATTATTGAATGCTGTTATAAATTTATCCAATAAATTATTGATAACGTGATACCCGGTAATCTCCTTTTCTATAACTTCACGACTTTGGTATATTTTTTTAACACTCAATTTGATGATATCATCCATCTGTGCTTTGTATTTGCTTTTATCTGTTAAGGCAAAAGGAAATTGTCCTTTTAAAATACTCTCTTCATTTTCAATAAAAATCCGAACTGCATCATTAATTAAGCTTCCAATGGCTAAAGCACGTAGGTAACTAATTCTATCTTCCTTAGTTTGTAACGAATTGTATTTAGAAACATCAATGCTGTCTTTTACTAACTTTATCAAGTACTCTAAAGCAAAATCTTCATTCACTAAACCTAAATTTATTCCATCTTCAAAATCGATAATTGTGTAACAAATGTCGTCAGCTGCTTCCACTAAATAAGCTAATGGATGTCTTTCATAGCCAATATTGTCGCAGGTTTTATTAGAAATCAATCCTAATTCTTCCGCTACTTCTTTAAAAAATTCTTTGTCTTGTTGGAAAAAACCATATTTTTTATCGGCTATGTTTTGAGTAGGTTTTTTGGGTAAACTTTCTTTGGGATATTTCATAAATGCTCCCAAAGTTGCATACGAAATCCGAAGTCCTCCTTCAATGCTGGGTCGTGAACCTGTTAGCACCGAGAAACCATTGGCATTCCCTTCAAAATCCACCAAATCCTGCCATTGTTTGGGAGTCAATTGCTCTTTGTATTGCAGTCCTTTTCCAGTTTTAAAATACTCTCCAATGGCTTTCTCACCTGAATGTCCAAAAGGTGGATTGCCGATGTCATGTGCCAAACAAGCCGCGGCCACAATTGCCCCGAAATCATTCATTTGATAGCCGTGGACTTCCTGTAAATGGGGATATTTTTCAATGATTTTTTTTCCTACCAATCTTCCGATTGACCGACCCACAACAGAAACTTCTAAACTATGCGTTAAACGTGTATGCACAAAATCGGTTTTTGATAGTGGAATTACCTGCGTTTTGTCCTGCAAACTTCTGAAAGCAGCAGAAAAAATGATTCGATCGTAATCTACTTCAAATCCCAGACGGGTATCGTCTTGTTCCGAACGTAAACGTTTGCCAGTATCTCCCTGTCTTTTTAGTGATAAAAGTTGTTCCCACTGCATCATACTTCCTGACCTATTTCGTTAATGGAATTTGCCGTCTCATTTTCCAAATTATACTTACTTAAATCCACAACCACTGTTTTTGAAATTGAATCGTGCCACCCTCTACCAGCTTCTCCAAAAAATGAAAATGCTTCAAAGGGGATCATTCTTGATAGCGTTCGGTATAGAATTTTATCTACTTCAGGTTTTTGTCCTTCCTCTGTTAGAATTTTAGTATTGGTTATATATTTTCCCAATGTTCTTCCTGTTAAGGATTCAAAAACCAAGTAATAAATAATTAAAATAACAATTCCCATCGCATATTCGCCCAAATTCCCCATATTATCAATCCATGCTACATATTCATAATCACCGGTTATATTTGCTAAAATTACCATTAAGACTCCAAAGCCAGCACCAATAATTAATTGACCTATATAATCAATCACAAAGTTTGCAAAACGTTTACTTTTTGAAGCATACATTTGAGGCGTAATTTTATTTTTCCTTACAGAAGTTTCCATTAATTAAAAATTTGAGTTAATAAAGCATTTATTACTAGGAGCGAATTAAATAAGCACTACTTTTTCTCATTAGCCAAAAAGAAGTTTCTGGATTTTTTAGGATACTTGTTGTAACTGATATCACTTGGGTTTTCAATCACCGTTTTGATATTTATTTTATCTCCAATTTTAAAACCGGCCTCGGTGTATTTATAATCCAACAAATATTCGCCACAGAAATAATTTCCATTTTCATCTTTCTCGATGATTCCTGTATAGACGCCTTTTTTATCTTTTGACATATGATTTGGTTTTATTTATTCTTAACTTCTTTAATCATTGATTTGAAAGAAAAAAGAAAAGGTCTGATTACATATAAAACTAATAATAAAATAAAAAAAGAACTAATAACATTTTTCTGAATTTCATATTCTGAATAAAAAACCAATCTTTTTACTTTACTTTCTAAATCCAACATTAAAGGTGAATGTTTCTCATATTTCACTTCAAATATTTTTTTATTTCTAATTAATTCATCAAAATCTTCATCAAAATTTTTCATGAAAAAATTACTATATTTATTAGTATACTCGCTTTCTCTTACATATAAACCTTTATCAGTATGGAATAATTTTTCTCTTGTCACGCTCTTAAGTTCTAAATATTCTGAGTTTATATTGTCTTTATTGATTTCTATCAATTTTTTTAAAGAGTATAGTTTATTATTTACCACATATTCATCTTCAAAAACTACATGATTTTTTCTTTTTTCAGAAAGAATGCTTTTATATTCATTTTCATATTCTACCTTTTTAATTTCCGAATACCTATTATTCATTATTAAAAACAAAAATATTAATAGTTCTATGACAATAATAAAACTAAAAATATATAATTCTCTCCTTGCTTTTTTCTCATACAACTTCTTCTCTAAATCACTCATTTTTTCAAGTAATTTGTATGAAAAATAGAACATTGCTGAAGGAATTGTTAAATAAATTAAAAACCTAAAATAACTCATTGACCCATAGTCAGAAAACAATGAACCATGATACGTTGTATTAGTTCTCAGTTCATAAGGAACCAAAAAAGCTATAATTATAGCTATTATTAGAAAGTAAACAAAAAAAGCTATTTTTTGGAAGACATTTGGTTTCATGATGGTAATTAAAAATGCTTACTTATGAATTTGAAACAATGTAAATATCCATTTATACTTAACTTTAAGTGGTTTTTGAAATATTCAGGCATTCCATTTTTCCAGTCCCATAGATCCTTAATCTTAACCTCATTATCATTGGATCTATAAATAATTTCATATTCATATTCGGTTTCAAATTGATAATAATGAACAATTTTCTTTCTTTTAGAATTAAATTCCTTAAATTCATTTTTAGCAAAATTTTTCAAAAAAATAAAATCTTCATCAGTAGAATATCTTTTAGTTTGGTCAATCTTTTCAATTACATTATAAAAACCTATTTGAAATTCTTTAATTTCTATTTTCAAATACAATGCTAAAACATCTCCTATTCTATCCCAAAAATTATATAGCTTTTCATAACAACAACTAACATTAGCAGAATAAATCCAATCTGAAAAATTTTGATTATATGTTGTAATTTTTTCATCTAAGATATTCGCTATTTCATTTGTTGGATTATTTATGTTCGGATGAAATATGAACAAATTAGCTGTAAATAATTTTAAATCACTATTGCAGTTTTTAATCTCTGATAGTAATAACATCAGGTTATCATTTTGCTTCTCAATTTCTTCTGCTTCGAGTTCATCGTTATTGCTTAAATATTTTTCTCTATATTTTTCTATCATCTCAGCCTGAATTTTGAAATATTCTTCCAGATCAGACAAACCTATTAATTTTTGATGTTTAAAAACGTCAAAAATTTGTTTTTCAAAATTAAATTCAAAACTATTTTCTAACATATTTCTATTTAAAAAAACAAAACAGCTCTCAAAATTAAGAACTGTTTATTGCTTAATGACTTTAAGATAATTTATCAGGATTTTTACTTAAATTATTAGTCTCGGAATTTACTCTTCTTTCTAACTTTCTAATATCCTCTTCAGGAGGCACATTTTCAGGTACGATATCTCTTTCTAACAATAGTTTTCGAACGCCTTTATTATTTTTTACATGTTCACTTGAAATTGCACTTTCTGATGCTAATCCTTTCCCTTTAGTATTGTAAACTGTTATTTCAGTGGCAAAATCCTTAGCTTTTATAATAATAGTTGGTAAAAAATCAGCTAAAGGTCTATTATCTGGAATACCAAGTGTTTTTTTCATTTGATTGGTGTTTTTACCACCAAAAAGAGCTTGGTCTCCTTTACTTCTAATAATACCAAAGTTTTTATCGTTACCTGTTTTCTCATAAATAAGTTCAGAAAGTTCCTTTTCAGATAAAGTAAGTTTTTGTCTTGCGTTTAATCTTTCCCAGTCATCTATTCTTTTGGCAATTACTTCAAACTTTCTTGTTTGTATCGCAAAATAATTTTGTGCAAATGCAATTTCTTCTTTTCTCGGATCACCATTTTGAGCAACTAAATAACATGCGTACCTAGTAAGCATGATGTCATCAATTTCTCTATCTGTTCCTGAACCAATTGGAACCATTTTGTTGACGTCAACAAAATGGTCTGAAATTGAGTTTCCAGAAGCTTCACAGGATGTTTTAGCTTTGAGAATTACTTTATTGAAATTTCTCCATTCAGAATATCCCAACAAATGTTGAATATCTCTTGCAAACCAAAACTCAATTCCATTTTCTGTGTTTTGAGAATGGTCTTCAAAATTATTTGTTAAACTTTTAATAACTTCTGTTTTCATTTTTTCTATATGGCTTTTAGTTTTAAATAGAAGTAAGTTTTACGAACCACACATTTCACAATCTTCCGGACCTGCATTTTTAGCCATTTCAATCATGGCACGGTATTCCTCGGGAGACATTTCTACGGGTTCGTTTAAAACAGCTATCGTTTCTAATCTTTTAGTTAAAACAACTTGCTCAATCACTTCAACAGGCTCAGCTTTTTTGTCGTTATTTAAGGTAAACTTAATGGCGTCAACAGCCGATTTGGTACGCAAATAGTACATTCCTGTTTTTAAACCTGACTGCCAAGCGTAGAAATGCATAGAAGTTAATTTAGCGTAGGTTGCTCCTTCCATAAACAAGTTCAACGACTGCGATTGGTCAATGAAATAACCTCTTTGACGCGACATATCAATGATGTCTTTCATACTCATTTCCCACACCGTTTTGTATAATTCCTTGATGTCTTGCGGAATTCCATCGATATTTTGTACCGATCCATTATGACGCATGATTTCTTGTTTTAAGGTATCATTCCACAATCCAAGTTTTACCAAATCTTCCAAAAGGTGTTTGTTTACTACAATGAATTCTCCTGAAAGTACTCGACGTGTGTAAATATTAGAAGTGTAAGGCTCAAAAGCTTCGTTATTTCCTAAGATCTGTGATGTTGAAGCGGTTGGCATTGGAGCGACTAACAAGGAGTTTCTCACACCATGTTCTACTACTTCTTTACGTAAACTTTCCCAATCCCATCTTCCGGATAAATCGCTGTCTTTTAATCCCCAAAGGTTGTATTGGAATTCACCTTCAGAAATGGGCGAACCTTTGAACGTGGAATACGCTCCTTCTTCTTTAGCCATTTCCATGGAAGCGGTAACGGCTGCAAAATAGAGGGTTTCAAAAATATCCTGGTTCATTTGTTTGGCTTCGTCGCTCGTAAACGGTAAACGAAGTAAAATAAACGCATCGGCCAAACCTTGCACTCCTAATCCAATTGGACGGTGACGCATGTTGGAATTTTCCGCTTCCGGAACCGGATAATAATTTCGATCGATTACGCGGTTTAAGTTTCTTGTGACGCGTTTGGTTACGTCATATAATTTCTGATGGTCAAATTTGCCGTTTTCAATAAACATTGGCAATGAAATAGAGGCCAAATTACAAACTGCAATTTCATCGGGTGACGTATATTCCAAAATCTCCGTACATAAATTCGATGAACGAATCGTTCCTAAATTTTTCTGGTTTGATTTTCTATTTGCCGCATCTTTGTACAACATGTAAGGCGTACCTGTTTCGATTTGCGATTCTAAGATTTTCTCCCAAAGTTCGCGAGCACGAACCGTTTTTCTGCCTTTTCCGGCTGCTTCATATTTGTGGTACAACGCTTCAAATTCATCACCATAAACATCACACAATCCCGGACATTCGTTTGGACACATTAGCGTCCACGAAGCATCGTCTTGTACGCGTTTCATGAATAAATCGGATGTCCACATAGCAAAGAACAAATCTCTGGCTCGCATTTCTTCCTTACCGGTATTCTTTTTCAAATCTAAAAATTCATAAATATCCGCGTGCCATGTTTCTAAATAAATAGCAAAACTTCCTTTTCTTTTTCCTCCACCTTGATCAACGTAACGAGCGGTGTCGTTAAACACACGCAACATTGGTACGATTCCGTTAGATGTTCCGTTTGTGCCTCGAATATAGGATCCTGTTGCACGAACATTGTGGATAGAAAGACCGATTCCCCCCGCAGATTGCGAAATTTTAGCAGTTTGTTTTAACGTATCATAAATTCCATCGATGCTATCATCTTTCATGGTTAACAAAAAACACGAGGACATTTGTGGTTTTGGTGTTCCGGCATTAAATAAGGTTGGTGTGGCGTGTGTGAAAAACTTTTTCGACATCAACTCGTACGTTTCTTTTACCGCTTCGATGTCATTCAAATGAATTCCAACCGAAACACGCATCAACATATGTTGGGGTCGCTCGACAATTTTTCCGTTGATTTTTAGCAAATACGAACGTTCTAAAGTTTTGAAACCGAAATAATCATAATTAAAATCTCTGTTATAAATAATCATCGAATCCAATTCTTCTGCATTGGCTTTGATTACTTCATACACCTCTTCGGAAAGCAAAGGCGATTGTTGACCCGTACGTGGATTTACGTAAAAGTACATATCTGCCATTGTTTCTGAGAACGATTTTTTGGTGTTTTTATGTAAGTTGGAAACAGCAATACGTGCTGCTAATTGTGCATAATCGGGGTGAGCAATCGTCATTGACGCAGCAGTTTCGGCTGCTAAATTATCTAATTCTGAAGTCGTTACACCATCATACAATCCTTCGATTACTCGCATGGCTACTTTTACAGAATCTACTAAATCATTTAATCCGTAACATAATTTTTTAATTCTGTCCGTGATTTTGTCAAACATTACCGGCTCTTTGTGGCCGTCTCTTTTTACTACATACATACTTCTACATGTTTTTAAAACAGAAAATCCCTTTTACTGTTTTGGGTTATTTGTTAGTTAGTTTGGGAAGCTAATCCCGGTATTATTATTCAACTCCGTCAGAGTTTTAAACTCTGACGGAGTTTAAATTATATTAAAAATCAGCGTCGAAACTAATTTTTTGTGAATCTGAATCGGTACTCATTACCCCTGCTTTTTGGTATTCCGCCACACGTTTTTCAAAGAAATTGGTTTTTCCTTGTAGCGAAATCATGTCCATAAAATCAAATGGGTTGGATGAATTGTATACTCTTTCGCATCCTAATTCTACTAATAATCGGTCGGCAACAAACTCTAAATATTGGGTCATTAAGGTAGCATTCATTCCAATTAAACTTACCGGAAGCGATTCTGTAATAAATTCTCTTTCAATAGTCAAAGCGTCAGTGATAATTTCGGTAATTCTTGCTTTTGATACTTTATTGACCAAATGGTGGTTGTGTAAATGCACGGCAAAGTCACAATGAACGCCTTCGTCACGCGAAATTAATTCGTTTGAGAAAGTCAGACCTGGCATTAACCCACGTTTTTTCAACCAGAAAATGGAACAAAAAGCCCCTGAAAAGAAAATTCCTTCTACGGCTGCAAAAGCAATTAATCGTTCTGCGAATGAATCGGAACCAATCCATTTCAATGCCCAATTGGCTTTCTTTTGAATGGCGGGAAATACATCTAAAGCATGAAACAATTGGTCTTTTTCTTTTTCATCTTTCACATAGGTATCAATCAATAACGAATAGGTTTCGCTGTGAATGTTTTCCATCATGATTTGAAAACCGTAGAAAAATTTTGCTTCCGGATATTGCACTTCGTTGACGAAATTCTCTGCTAAGTTTTCGTTTACGATACCATCAGAAGCTGCGAAAAATGCTAAAATATGTTTGATGAAAAACTTTTCATCGCCGTTTAATTTGGTATTCCAATCGGATAAGTCTTGGTGCAAATCAATTTCTTCTGCGGTCCAGAAACTCGCCTCCATTTTTTTGTACCATTCCCAAATATCATGATGTTTGATTGGGAAAATTACAAATCTATCTTTATTTTCCTGCAAAATCGGTTCTACTGCTGCCATCTTTTTCTTTTTATATGTTGTTATGAAGATTATTTTATCTGAAATGAGAGTTACAAAGATTGCAATTCAAAACGGTAAATGAAAGGCAAACTTATTCACAATCAGGAATAGTTTTTAACAAAGCACAATAAAATGTGCAGTTGTAAATTTCAATCACAAGCATTTGCTAATCAATTATTTAAAAATGTTTTTATTGGACTCCCGAAGGAACTCACATAAAATTTAAGAAATGTTTAAAAGGAAAAATTCGACGAAATTTACCTTCCTTTTTGGTATTCTTGGCTTACTTTTTCAAGTTCTTGGTACCACTCTTGGCCAAATTTTCGCACAAGAGCTTCTTTGACAAATTTATAAACCGGTACTTCCAGTTCTTTGCCCAACGAACAGGCGGGGCTGCAAATATCCCATTTATGGTAATTGACTGCAGAAAAATCAGAGAATTCTTTGATTCGAATAGGATATAAATGGCAGGAAACGGGTTTTTTCCAGGTGACAATTCCTTGATTATAGGCTTGTTCGATGCCACACAACGCTGTTTTTCCATCAAAAATTACGTAAGCACAATCTTTACCATCAATTAGTGGTGTTTCAAAATCGCCATCTTCGCCTTTTACCCAAGCACCTTGTGCCTCGATTGCCTCAATTCCTTCTTTGCGAAGAAAGGGTTTTACTTTGGGATAAATCTCTTCTAAAATTTGTGTTTCTTCTTTACTTAAAGGAGCTCCCGCATCACCATCTATACAACATGCCCCGTGACAAGCAGTTAAATTGCAGACGAATTCTTTTTCCAGAATTTCTTCAGACACGATGGTTTTCCCTAGTTGAAACATACAAATGATACTAAAATTACAATGGCAAAGGTACAAAGGAATGTTTGAAACGCCGTTTGAAATTAGCCTAATTATTCGATGGTAATATAGTTAAATAGTCATTAAAAAGGGTAATTTTGCAACAAATATCAACTAGTAATGGAATTAGATTTAAGAGAAATTTTTACTGCAACCATGGTTTTATTTGCTGTTATTGATATAATAGGGAGTATCCCTATTATTATCGATTTACGCAATAAAGTTGGCCACATTCATTCTGAAAAAGCTTCAATTGTAGCCTGCATTATGATGATTGCATTTTTATTTGTGGGAGAAACCATTCTAAGTTTAATCGGAATTGATATCAATTCGTTTGCCGTAGCCGGTTCGTTTGTGCTTTTCTTTTTAGCATTGGAAATGATTTTAGGAATAAAACTTTACCGAGATGAACAAAATGAATCCACTTCAATTGTTCCTATCGCTTTTCCGTTGATTGCCGGAGCAGGAACGATGACAACTATTTTATCTATTCGAGCAGAATATCAAACAGTAAACATTATTATTGCCATCATTTTAAATATTATTTTGGTTTATGGTGTTTTAAAATCCTCTGCCAAGATTGAACGATTATTGACAAAAAATGGTCTGAGCGTCATACGTAAAGTATTTGGTGTTGTCCTTTTAGCTATCGCTGTTAAATTATTTGCTGCTAATGTTAAAGGATTGTTCGAATAAATTGATTTTTAATACTTTTGTTTCTTTAAATTGTAACGATGAAACTGTTTACTTCTATTTTATTGGTGTTGGCTTTTGGCTTAATCATTTTCAACTTAACACAGTTAGATTATGCTAATCTTTTTGCACAAGAAAGTATGATTGCCTTGATTGGTATTGTAGCTGCTTTTTGTGCCATTTTGATTTTACTCATCTTTAGAATGTCAAAAACTATTGAAGACAAACTAAAAGACCAAGAATAAATGTTTGATTTACTTATCATTGGTGGAGGTGTATCAGGTGTGTCTTGTTCCCTTTTGCTTGGTTCTGCTCAAAACAAGCCTTTTGCTTCGGATAAAAAAATCGGACTCATTACCCATCAAAAAGCTTCCTCGCTTCAAGAAGCTTTGTTTAATAATGCTTACGGAATTGCTGCCGGAAAACTAGGGAGTGATCTTTTAAGTGAAAGTTTAGCTCATCTTCAATCAACCTATCCACATATTCACCAATTTCCAGACGAAAAAGTAATGAAAATTGAAGGTAATCGCGGAAATTATTCTGTTACAACCAACAAAAACAAATATCAAACAAAATTAGTTGTTATCGGTATTGGAGCCGGAAATCCTTTTACGATTGAAGGCTTGGAAGAATTTGTCATTCCACATCAAAAAACAAATCCTGAAAAAAACCGAATTCAACTTCGCAACACCGATCATTTAGTAAAAGACGGAATTTACGTTTGTGGTGTTTTAGCGGGTTGGCGAAGTCAATTACCTATTGCAGCAGGAAGCGGAGCTGCAGTAGCGACAGACATTTTAACTTTGTGGAATGATGGAAATCATGTTCAGGTGCATGATAGTTTGAAGAAATAGTTGTCGGTTGTCTGTTATCTGACTAACCGAAAAATTATCGTTTCATTTCTCGCAAAAGCAAGTTTCACAATATCAAATCGCCAATTTTGATTAATTTGAGGAAAATTTTGATGCATTTTATTTAAAAATTCATCCCAACCTTTGTTTTCTTCGTTAAAAAGAAGTTTAAAATCTTTAAAAAATAATTCCAAACAAATTACATCTTCTGAATATAAATCAATTTTGTATCCAATAATTTTTTCAACATCTGTCTATTTAAAAGATTTTCTTTTTCCACGGAAAACAAATGAAAAGGAATTTGCATCATAAATAAAATCTTCAAAATCAACTGACATCAATTTCTAATTTATTGCTTTAAAACTTCCAAAATCATTGAATCATTTTTTAACCTGATTTCAAAGTATTTTTCTTCATCAAATAATTGTCTTGCAAATTCAGCTATGATGTAATGTTTTACCATTGCTTTATGACTACTTAATGAAAAGTTTACACCGCTGGATTTTAAATAATCCTGAAAAAGTTGCACATATAAATCAGTTGTTTCCGCTTTTTTGTAAAACGTTTCAAAAGAAATTCCTTCAAATTCAGTGCGGTTTTTGTCTATTTGTTCAAAAACAAAATAACTTATTACCCCCGATTGCATTAACATTTCCAAGGCTTCATCACCGTGCTTTCCTTGTAAAGGCACAAAAATATCCGGAATAATTCCGCCGCCACCATAAACTGTTCTCCCTTTGAGTGTTTTATATTTTAAGCTGTCGGCAACTTTAATACTGTCTTTTTCATACAACTCACCATTATAAAAACGTTTTTCAAACTCGTTGAAATAATCTTCATTTCCTTCAACATAAGGTTTTTGGATTGAACGTCCGGAAGGTGTGTAATATCGGGCAACTGTTAATCGCACTGCAGAACCATCGCCTAGAGGCATTTCGCGTTGTACTAATCCTTTTCCAAAAGAGCGTCTGCCTACAATTAATCCACGGTCATTATCCTGAATGGCTCCTGCTAAAATCTCTGAGGCTGAAGCGGAGTTTTCATTTATTAAAATGATGACTTTTCCATTTTCAAAAAGGCCGTTATTGGTTGCTTTTGTTTTATCAACCCTTCCTTTTTTATTTTTGGTCGAAACAATAGGTGCATCCTCCACTAAAAAATCATCGGCAATTTGAACTGCCTGATCTAAATAGCCTCCACCATTATCACGAACATCTAAAACAATAGTTTTTGCTCCTTGTTTTTTGAGTTTTATTAATCCTTTTCTATATTCCTGAAAAGTAGATTCGGCAAAACGATTAATTTTGATATAACCCATTGTTGGGTTTATCATCAAGGAAACATCTACGCTTTTAATAGGAATGACATCTCGTTTTAGTTTTAGGGTAAGCTTTTTATTTTCACTTTTTCGATAAACTGTCAAGGTAACTTCTGAACCTATTTCTCCTTTTAATTTAGAATATAAAGAATCATTAGGCAGTTTTTTTCCAAAAAGTTTGTAATTGTCGGCAAATAAAATACGGTCTCCTGATTTGATACCGGCTTTTTCAGAGGGTCCACCGTTTAAGGGTTTAATTACTGTAATGGTGTCTTTGTACATGTAAAAATTAACCCCAATTCCAACAAAATCACCCCGCATGGATTCTGATACTTGGTTTGATTCATTTTTGGTAATATAGACAGAATGAGGGTCAAGTTTTTCAAGAATGCCATTAACCGTTAAATCTACTATACTGTCGGTATCGACTTGGTCAACGTAATCCCGTTCAATAAAATCGATTAGTTTGTTCAGTTTACTTTTATAATTTCCAGAAGTGAAAGTCGTTTTATTTGAAAAATAATTGAGTTTTCCTCCAATCACAACACCTAATGCAATGGCAGAAAAGAAAACAATTGGCCAATATATTTTTTTTATTTTCACAGTTTATTTTCCGGCTTACGGAAAAAATAGTTATTCTAAATCTGTTATTAATTCTACTTCAACGCCGGCTTTTAATAAAAACTGTAATCCGCTGTCGTCTTTGTATCCTTCATGATAAACCACCCTTTTTATTCCGGATTGATGTATCAGTTTACTGCATTCCTTGCAGGGCGACAATGTAATATAGAGTGTTGCACCTTCACAAGATTGAGTAGAACCGGCCACTTTTAAAATGGCATTGGCTTCAGCGTGTAAAACATACCATTTTGTTGTTCCGCTTTCCTCTTCACAACAGTTTTCAAATCCAGAAGGAGTTCCATTATATCCATCTGAAATAATCATTCTATCTCTCACAATGATGGCTCCTACTTGTTTGCGTTTGCAATAAGACAATCTACTCCATTCTTTCGCAATGCGAAGGTAGGCCTTGTCGTATTTATTTAATTTCTTTTTATTCATTTTTTAACAACTGTTGTTAGGAATTTATCTATTCCAAATTTCACTATTAATAATCATTGGCAACACAACTCCTATCACAAAAGATGACATCACCAAGGTCCAATCCCGTTTTGAAAAACGAAAAGCTGTTTGAGAAACATAGGACAAAAGTAAAACAATAAAAACAACAATAAGCTGAGCTGCTTCAATTCCTAACGCAAACTCCAGTAAAGGCAGTAATTTTTCCGAACTATTTCCCGGTAAAATAGTTTTGAAATAATTCGAAAAGCCAAGCCCATGAATAATTCCGAAGAAGGTAGTTATAAATGCAACAAAAGTGATGCTTTCTTTTTTTCCGGATTTTCCTGCCGTGAATAAGTCAAATAAAGCCACTATCAATATAGTAATCGGAATGAGAAACTCAACTAAATTAGCTTTAATCACAACCACTCCATAAACGGAAAGTAGCAATGCCAAAGTATGTCCGAGTGTAAAAAGCGAAACCAAAATCAACACTCTTTTCCAATCTTTAAAGGCATAAGGAACCGTTAAGGCTATTAGAAACAAAACATGGTCATAACCATTCCAATCCAACACATGTTTGAGTCCAATCTCAAAATACAACCAAAATTCAGACATCGTATATTAATTTAAAATTTAGGGAATTCAAACTTACAATATATTTTGAAACGCTTCTCACAAAAACTTCAAAATTGATGTTTAAGGTGTACTTTTCCGCTAAATATTTTAAACAAATAGGCGGAATAATTTGAAAATAGAATTATCTTTGTAGTATAGATAAACACAAAAATTATGTCATTTTCAGATTTATTTGATAGCGGTTTTAAAGAAAGAAATAAAGGTTATTTCTCCTCTTTTGTTAAAATTGCACTTTCTGACAACGTCCTTACGGATGATGAAAAGAAATTCTTAGACCGTATTGCGTTAAAGTTGGATATCTCTCCGGAGGAATACCAGGAAATCCTTGAAAATCCGACAAAATATCCAGTTGATCCACCGTATTTATATATTCAACGTTTAGAACGATTGTATGATTTAGGTCGAATGGTTTATGCTGATCATATTTTAGGGCCACGACAAAAAGATATTTTGACTCGGTATGCTTTGTATTTGGGTTTTACTCCGGTAAATGTAACCTATATAGTTGACAAGGCTCTCGCCCTTTTAGTTCACAACGTTGACTTAGATACCTTTATTTTTGAAATGCAACACATGAATAAATAAAGAAAAAGCTCTGAAATTCGGGGCTTTTTTGTTCTATCTTTTTTATTTATACTTTTCCATAAACTCTTCTGCTTTCTCCACCATTTTTAGGCTTCCACAAAAGAAGGGAACACGTTGGTGTAATTCAGAAGGTTGAATTTCCATAATGCGATTATAACCGTCTGAGGCTCTGCCACCGGATTGTTCTGCCAAAAAAGCCATGGGATTACATTCGTATAACAAACGTAATTTCCCATTGGGTGCTTTTGAACTGGTTGGGTAAATATAGATTCCGCCTTTTATCATATTTCGATGAAAATCTGAGACTAAACTTCCGATGTATCTCGAGGTGTAAGGTCTGTCTTCTTCTTCCAACTGACAGTATTTAATATAATCTTTCACCCCTTGTGGAAAATGAACATAATTGCCTTCGTTTATCGAATAAATTGTCCCTGTTTCAGCATATTTCATATTCGGATGTGAAAGATAAAATGTACCGATGGCCGGGTTTAGTGTAAATCCATTTACGCCATGTCCGGTGGTGTAAACCAACATAGTTGACGTTCCATAAATCACATAACCTGCGGCAACTTGGTTGATTCCCGGTTGAAGAAAATCTTCTATGGTTACAGGAGTACCCATTGGTGTTTTGCGTCGGAAAACAGAAAATATAGTTCCCAGTGAAACGTTTACATCAATATTTGAAGAGCCATCTAACGGATCCATTAACACTACATATTTGTTGTTATGACCGTTGTCGCTTCCGGCCACCGTGATAAAATCATCATTTTCTTCCGAAGCAATTCCGCATACAATTTCGCGATTAATAAGGGTTTGAATAAATACTTCATTGGCATAAACATCCAATTTTTGCTGGTCTTCCCCTTGAATATTTTGTTCCCCGGCAGCTCCTACGATGTCAACTAATCCGGCTTTATTTACCTTGTAGTTAACCACTTTTGCCGCCAAACGGATGGAATTAATGATTCTGGATAGCTCTCCGGTTGAGTACTGAAATTCTTCTTGTTTTTCGATGATAAATTCACCGAGGGTTGTGTTTCTTTTTTCCATTACGAAAACGTTGTAGTTGTATTTGTGGCACAAATATCTAAATTTTTGTGATACGAATGATAATTAGTTTAAAATGAATTTAGAATTGTATTTTTGTTGAAATATTTTATGTGATGATTATCCGAAAAGGAACACCCAACGAAATGCCTTCAGTGCTCGAATTAATAAAAGAATTGGCTATTTTTGAAAAAGAACCTTATGTTGTAGTTGTTACGGTGGATGATTTGGTTCGGGATGGTTTCGGTGAAAAGCCTTTATTTTATTCGTATGTAGCAGAGTTAAAGGGTGAAATTATTGGAATGGCTTTGTATTATTATCGCTATTCAACCTGGAAAGGCAAAACCATTCATTTAGAAGATTTGATTGTAAAAGAAAATCACCGTGGTTCAGGTGCAGGATTGGCTTTATATACTGCAATTATTGAACAAGGTAAAAAAGACTGTGTCCGACGAATCGAATGGAATGTATTGGATTGGAATTTACCGGCCATTCAGTTTTACGAAAAGTCAGGAGCAAAAGTATTGACTGATTGGCGTGTGGCCCATATGGATGAAGAAGGAATTAAGCGATTTTTGAATGATAAATAACGATAATTGAAATAAAGAAATTAATTTAACTGCTAACGCATGAAAATATTCAAATTTGGTGGAGCTTCCATTAAGGACGCCGAAGGTGTAAAAAACGTATTGTCTGTTTTAGAAAAAGTAGGCTATGAAGATGTCTTGTTAGTCATTTCCGCAATGGGAAAAACTACCAATGCATTAGAAGTTGTGATTAAAAATTATTTCGACAAATCAGAAGCCTTGAATGCTTCTGTTCAAGAGGTTCGAAAATATCACAATCAGATATTGCTGGAACTTTTTGAAGACGACAAGCATCCTGTTTTTAAAGCCATCAATTCGCATTTTGAAGATTTGGATTATTTTTTAAGTCATAATAAATCGCCCAATTATAACTTTGTCTATGACCAAGTTGTGAGTTATGGTGAATTGGTTTCGACTACCATCGTGAGTCATTTTTTTAATTACAGTGGCTTAAAAAACAATTGGATTGATGTGCGTCAGTTCATTAAAACCGATGCAACTTACCGTGATGCTTTAGTGGATTGGGAACAAACGCAAAAGCTGATTTCAAAAGGGGTAAAGAAAAAAGCTCTGAATATAACACAGGGGTTTTTAGGTTCCGATGAAAACAACTTTACAACAACACTAGGACGGGAAGGTTCGGATTATACTGCGGCCATATTTGCCTATTGTTTAAATGCCGAAAGTGTGACCATTTGGAAAGACGTTCCCGGTGTGTTGAATGCCGATCCCCGTTATTTTGAAAATGCCATTTTGCTCAACCAAATTTCTTATCGGGAAGCGATAGAGCTAGCCTTTTACGGAGCAACAGTGATTCATCCCAAAACATTGCAACCCTTGCAACGCAAAGAAATTCCACTGTTTGTTAAGTCATTTGTGAATCCGCTGTTATCGGGAACAAAAGTTTCAAAAGGAGCTGATTTAGAACCGCATACTTCTTGTTTTATTGTGAAGAAAAACCAGCTGTTGATTTCACTTTCGTCTATTGATTTCTCCTTTATTATGGAGGAAAACATCAGCGAAATTTTTGCCTTGTTTCATCACTATAAAATTAAAGTCAGTTTGATTCAGAATACCGCCATTAGTTTTTCTGTTTGTATAGAGGATAAATTTGGTCATTTCCCCGAGTTAAAAACGATACTTTCCAAAAAATTTAAAGTGTCGTATAATGAAAATGTATCGCTCTACACCATTCGTCATTTTACTGAAAAAGCCGCACAAATGGTGGAGGCAAATAAAACGGTTTTAGTGAAGCAGATTAGTAGAGAGACATTACAGGTGGTGACGCTGGAGTAGGTCTTGGTTTCACATTTTGGGTTTTCACCTCTTTTGTTACAACAACGAGTTGGGGATGTATCTAGATAATTTTTCATAATAAGTAGCGAACTCCAATAACCTATTACTGTCGCTGATAAACTTTGTTTAATTTTTTGTTAAATAAATTAAACAAACATTATAAAGCGCTATCTTTATACTCTAATTTTTAAAAAAAACAAAATGAAATTAATTAAATCATTAACTATCTTATCTCTTGTTGGAATGTTTGGTGCTTCTTGTGGTGAAGCTAAAAAAGAAGAAGCTGTTGAAGTTGTTGAAACTGTAGAAGAAGCTGTAGAAGAAGCTGTTGAAGTTGTTGAAACACCAAACATTGTAGGTGTTGCCGCTGGAAATGCTGATTTCAGTACATTAGTAACGGCTGTTGGAGCGGCAGAATTGGTAGAAACTTTGAGTGGTGAAGGTCCTTTCACTGTATTTGCACCAACCAATGCTGCTTTTGAAAAACTTCCTGCTGGAACGTTAGAAACATTATTAAAGCCAGAGAGCAAAGACAAATTAACGGCTGTTTTAACGTACCACGTTGTAGCAGGAAAACTTGAAGCTGCTCAAGTAATTGAAGCTATAAACACAAACAAAGGTAAATTCGAAGTTGCTACCGTACAAGGTGGAAAAGTTACGTTGAGTTTAGTAGACGGTAATGTGGTGTTAACGGACGCAAATGGTGGAAAATCAAAGGTTGTACTTGCAGATGTTGCCGCTTCAAATGGTGTAATTCATGCCATTGATACTGTGGTAATGCCAAAATAATAAAGGTTATTATTTTTTCATTAAATGAGCTGTTTTGTTATTAAACAGCTCTTTTTTTTGTTTTAAAATGAGGTAATCCAAATCACTTAGTTTTTTGTGATAGGGTAATAAACAGGATAAAAGAAAATTTACAATTATTTTTAGTAGGTTTCAAGTTAATTGAAAGAACCCATATTTTGACTCTCAAAAATACTACTTTTGAATTTTTAGAGTTTGTATAATTATGTTGAAAAATGGCTTTTTAGGGATGTTCTTTTTGATGGTTTCCGGGTTGTGGGCTCAGGAAAGCGAAACACCATATAAAAAGAAAAAAATCACCGTTTCAACGGATACAATTTCGCTTGAAAAAGTTAGTATTAACAAGCAATTCTTCAAAGTTTTAGACGGAAATGGCAATTCGATTGACACAACTTTTTACAACATCAATTATCAAAAAGGAACAATAGTTTTTAAAAAAAAATTCCAATCCAACGATACCTTAACGGTCCGCTACTTGACATTTCCCGACTATTTAACCAAAACCTATAGCATTTACGACAACAGCAAAGTAGTTCCAAATGCCCGCGGAAACGGTCAATTGTATTCACTTTCCAATGATCGCATCAACAATTTCAAACCATTTGACGGGCTCACCACTTCCGGAAGCATCACCCGTGGGGTGACCATAGGGAGCAATCAAAATGCTGTGGTTAATTCTAATTTAGACCTCCAAATCTCGGGGAAATTGTCTGATAAAGTGGGTTTACGGGCTTCTATTCAAGACAGCAACATTCCGTTACAGGAAGGCGGTTATTCGCAAAAACTGGATGAATTTGACCAGATTTTTATCGAATTGTTTTCTGATAAATGGAACATTCGTGCCGGTGATTTATTCTTAGAAAACAGGCAATCAAGGTTTCTGAATTTCAACAAGAAAGTGCAAGGTATCTCAACACAATTCCATTTTGGCAATGAAGGAAACAAAACTTCCGTATTTGCTTCCGGGGCGTTGGTTCGGGGGCAATATGCCAAAAGTGCCTTTACGGGTTTGGAAGGCAATCAGGGACCCTATAAATTAAAAGGCAACAACGGCGAATCCTACGTGTTGGTTATTTCCGGTTCGGAACGTGTTTTTGTGAACGGCCTTTTATTGCAACGCGGTGAAAACAATCAGTATACGATTGATTACAATGCCGGTGAAGTGACATTTACTTCCCTTTTTCCTATTACTTCTGAAATGCGAATTTCTATTGAATACCAATTTTCCGACCGCAATTTTACTCGTTTTGTTGCTTACGGCGGAGTACTGCATGAGCGTGAAAAATGGAGTATCGGTGGGTTTCTGTATTCTGAAAATGACGTAAAGAACCAACCTTTACAACAAAATCTTTCTACGGAACAAGTGGAAATCTTAAAGGAAGCCGGAGACGATCAATCTAAAATGGTTGCTCCATCGGCCTATTTAGACAGCTTTTCTGTAAATAAAATATTGTATCGAAAAGTACTTATTTCCGGGGTGGATGTTTATCAATTTTCAAATGATCCGTTAGAAGAATTATACAATGTACGGTTTTCACTCGTTGGGAATAATCAAGGGAATTATATCTTGGCTAACAATCAGGCTGTGGGAAGGATTTATGCCTATGTGGAACCTATTGCCGGCGTACCCCAAGGAAATTATGAACCGATTATTCGATTAATAGCTCCGGTTAAGATTCAGATTGCCACCGTGATGGGAAAATACAATCCTTCCGAAAAAACCATGGTCGATTTTGAGTTAGGGTTGAGCAACAATGACCTGAATTTGTATTCGGGTATCGATGATGCCAATAATCAAGGTGTTGCAGGTCGGTTTAACGGCAAACAACGTTTGTTTACAAAGCAATGGACCTTGGATGCTTTTGCCAATTACCAATTTATCCAACAGGAGTTCCGAACCATAGAACGGCTTTTTACCATTGAATTTGACCGTGATTGGAACTTGACCAGTACCACGGGCAATCAAAGTTTGTTGGTTTCCGGGTTACATTTTAATGCTCCTGAAAACGACTTTGCGAAGTACCAATTTGAAAAGCTGGATTTCTCCGATAGTTATTCAGGGTCACGGCATGTGTTTGACGCTCGGTATTCCTATAAAAAATGGCTCTTTCAAAACAACAGCAGTTTCTTGAAAAGTGACGGCACCTATTCCACCACTTCGTTTGCCCGCAGTGATAGTCGGGTGAAATACCATTGGAACAAAAATTGGGCAGGCGGTAGTTTTCGGACGGAAGACAATGAAGAAAAAATTAAGGCTACCCAATCACTTTCTGCCCTCAGCCAACGGTTTTCTGAGTTTGGCGGTTTCATTGGGCGGGGTGATTCAACAAAAGTATTTGTGGAAGTGGGTTATTTGCATCGGGTGAATGACAGTTTGCAAAATGGCTTTGTGCAACGGGTGAACCGTTCTCATTCCTACTATTTAAACTCCCGTTTGTTGCAAACAGCGAAAAGTGATTTATCTGTTTTTGTCAACTACCGCAATTTACAGTTTGAGGATGAAACCCTGGATGATTCGCCTTCGTTAAATTCCCGCATCTTGTATAACGACAGGTTTTTTATCCAATTGCTTCAATTGACTACTGTTTATGAAACTTCTTCGGGAACGTTAGCCCAACAGGAGTTTACCTATATAGAAGTAGACCCCGGACAAGGCGTGTATACTTGGAATGATTATAACAATAACGGCATTCAGGAGCTGGCTGAGTTTGAAGTGGCTCCTTTTCCCGATCAGGCAAAATATGTGCGGGTGTATTTGCCCAATCAGGTGTTTGTGAATACGCATCAAATTAAATTTTCACAAGCCTTGACCTTGAATCCCTTGCAATGGCAAAACCAAACGGGTTTTAAAAAGTTCCTTTCTTATTTTTATAACCAGACTACGTTTTTAGTAGATCGGAAAACGGACCGTGCTTCGGGGGAATTCAATTTGAATCCTTTTCAGCAGGATGAAACTGATTTATTGGGGCTGAACAACAGTTTCATGAACAATTTGTCCTATAATCGGGGGAAACAAAACCATTCTGTTACCTATACCTTTGTGAAAAGTAAGTCGCAGAATCTGCTTTCGGTGGGTTTTCAAAAGACGATTAATCAATCCCATCAGTTGCAATATACCCATTTGTTACAAAAGAGTTGGCTGTTTTTAGTCAACGCCAAAACGATCAATTCCCTGTCGGAATCAGAAAATTACCTCAACCGTGATTTTGAGATTTTTGGTTATCAGTTTGCTCCCCGTGTAAGCTATTTATTCACTAAAAATGCCAGTTTGGATTTGTTTTATGACTACCAAAACAAAGAAAATCAGATGGGAGAATTGGAAACCTTGCGTCAAAATCGGTTTGGCACTTCTTTTACCTATGCCGGTGAAAAACAATTTACGCTGAATGGAGAAGTCTCTTTTTACGCCAATGATTATGTGGGAGATGAATTATCGGCTGTGGGTTTTCAAATGTTGGAAGGATTGCAACCCGGGAGAAACCAAACTTGGCGGTTGTTGATTCAAAAGAATTTGACCCGTTTTTTAGACGTCAATGTGAATTATCAAGGGCGAAAGAGTGAAACCAGTGATACGATTCACACGGGCAATGTGCAGTTGCGGGCTTATTTTTAGTACAACTTGTTAAAATAAAGCCTCTCTTTGTTTTTTATTATTATATTTGAAAATAGAAATCAATCAATGCTATGAAATCAACCTCTTTTTTATTGCTATTGGCAGGAAGTACTTTCTTTTTAAGTTCCTGTAAAAATTCAGAAGAAGCTCCTGCTGAAACACCGGCTGTGCCAACAGAAGTTTCTGTTCCGGATGCTGCTGCTGAAACCACGACCCCTGAGACACCCGCTACTACTGCTGCTGCGGGTTCTAAGGGAGAAGCTCCAAAATTAAACCCGGCTCACGGACAACCTTTTCACCGTTGTGATATTGCTGTTGGTGCACCATTAGACGGATCCGGACCGGCACCTGCTCCTGCTCCTGCTCCTGCGGCTCCAACTCCTGCAGAGGCTCCAAAATCGTTCTTTAAAACGGTGCAGAGTACACAACCGGCACCTGCTCCTGCTCCTACGATGAATGCCACTCCTGCCTCAACCCCACAACCTAAACCGGCTACTACTGCCACGGCTGATGCCAACACACCCAAGCCAAAGAACAACCCGGCTCATGGACAACCTCATCACCGCTGTGATATCAAAGTAGGTGATCCGTTGCCGGATGAGTAATAAAATTATTCTACTAATTAGTTTCTAAATAATTATAAAAAACTCTGTGAAAGCCATTTTCACTGAGTTTTTTTTTGAAAATAAATGTAAAATATTGTTTAAAAACTTTCTGAAAATTTAAATAACCCTTTTAGATTTTCTTCTTTTTCTTTGTAGACAACCGTAACTTTCTGGTTGCCTAACCTAAATTCAGTAATTTCACTTTCGGATAATTTTTTATACAATTCCGGGGTTAAGATAATGCTTCCCATTAAATTAAATTTTCTTGCTTCCAAAGCTGAACAATTGACTTCCAAATTATCAAATTTCAAAACTTCTCCATCTGAAAGAGTTAGTTCGATACCATAACCATCCGGACATCTCTTTGCTTCTGTTTTTAAAACCAAACTAATTTCATTGATGGTAGAAGATTTGTATTTTGAAATGATGATGGAACTGTTTTCCTGTATAAGTTCTGATTCATAATCATGTTGATACAACGGATCTCTCTGCTCAACTTTGATTTGACTAAAACAACTCAGATGAATAAAAAGCAATAGGAAAATAATCTGTACTTTCATTATATTTCAATTTTAAGGTTTTGTGAATGATGAATAAAGAACTAAATGCTATTTTAATTTAACGAATTAGGAATGGATTTAGTATACTAGTTTCGCAATACCAATAATTATAAAAATTGGGGAGTTTTTATTAAATAATTGTTGTGAACTCTTAGCTTAACGGGCTTTAATTTATCAATAAAAATACCCTTAGTTTTGCCTCTAAAAACACAAAACCCCGTAAATAAAGACTTTACGAGGTTATAAGTGGAGAAGATGGGGCTCGAACCCACGACCTTTTGGCTGCCAGCCAAACGCTCTAGCCAACTGAGCTACATCCCCAAGCGGTGGCAAATATAAGGGAAATAAAGTAGAAAATCCAAATTCTAAAATCCAAATTCCAAAATAGAAATTCCAAATTCCAAATTCCAAATTTCAAAAGTCAAACTGCAAGTAGTGAAGTACTGGTTACAATTAGTTTTTTTATTTCTTACTGTTTGCCATTTATTATTTTTTGAATGACTTCCCAATTGTAGTAATGAAATGTCATTCCGTTGCTCATGGCTACAAGCATTCCCTTGGGGAATTGCGGTCCGAGATTTATGGCAGTGGCATCGGCACCATCGCATTCAATCGTGGAAGTTGATACTTCAGCCAATTTTAGGTGTTGGTTTGGATTGCCGTTGGTACCTTCTCTAGCAAAAACCACAAAAGTATTGGCTTGTTGGTTGGAGACTAAAATATAGCCGGTGTTTGGCGAACTTTTGTAAATAGCAATTCCTTCATGGTCGGATTTGAAGTCTTTTTGACCAAAAATTACTAACTCGGTATTGACATTTTTAGCCGGATCGGCAAAGTATTTACGGATTCCAACTTGTTCGTCTGAACAATAAACAAAACCAAATTCATTGTCCACCGCAATCGCTTCAATTTCTTTTTTACCGCTAAAGTTTCCAAATTTTCGAACCAAAGTAGCCGACACGGTTCCATTTACGCCGGCGTTTAATTCGTATTGCCATAAGTACGTTCCCGATGGTCCGAACTTTCGGCCCACAATTGCAAAAACAGCACCGTCGGAAGGTCGCGTATACAACGCAATTCCCATCGGGTCTCTTTCGGTTTCACCTTCAAAAACAGGTATTCCACCGTTGTCAATCGGTTCCAAATTGGGCATTGCGAACACTCTGATTTTATTGGTTTCGCGTTCGGTGGTTACTGCGATATCGATGGTTGACTCTCCTACTTTTAAACCGTAAGCGATATCGACATTGTTCGGTCTTTGTAAAGCAATGGATTTCTTAAGAATAGTTCCTTTTAAATCGTACATATACAAACCGCCATCCGTGTCCTTATCCGTTCCAACAATTACACTTTTGGTTGCATCGGTGGGATGAATCCAAATGGCGGGATCATCGGTATCATGCGGCAGTGGCTGCGTGACCACTGTTGGAGCGATGGCATCTTTTTTTAGCGGAGCTAATTTATCGCTGCAAGAAAATGTTAGTAATCCTGAAGTTAGTGCAAGTATATATACTTTTTTCATCGTTATTTTTTTAATTCTTGGGTATAAACAATTTTTCCTTGGGCATTGACCAATTGCACCAGCATCAACTTTGGTGTCAGGCTAAAGGTCATAAATCCCGGTTCCGACAAGGCAAAAAGCGTTCCTTCTCTGGTTCCTGTAGGACGAACTTCGCAACTGGCACCGGATAAAAATTGCATGGTATAACGTCCTTTAGGTTTGATTACTTGCAAATCATGTTCGTGTCCGCACAAATAAGCATCTACTTTGTATTGGTCGAAAAGAGGTGCAAAAAGCTTTTCAATATCTTTGGTATCCTGACTCGTTTTTCGCTTGCCACCGGAATACATTGGATGATGACCTACAACTATTTTCCATTTGATAGAGGCGTCGGTTGTTTGCAAGGTTTCTATCAACCACTTTTTTTGAGCGAGGGTGTCTTGTGTTTTGACATTCTCTTCCATTTCATCGCCTTTGGAGTGGTAACTTTTTATAAACGGATTGGTATCGATAAACACCAGCAATGCTTTGCTTCCGTCTTCCAATTCTACGGTTTCTTTAAAGTAAGTGGCGGGCATGTTCCAACGTCTACTGATTTTTGAATAATCAATTTGGGCTTGAATATTACCATTGTAATCATGATTGCCCAAAGCTACATACCAATCGGTTTGCAGGTTGTGGTTGAAATAAATATCTTCAAAGGAAGCTCCCCAGTGCGGGTCTTGCGTACTTTGAACCCCATTGGGATAGAAATTATCCCCAACAGAAATGACAAATTCAGAATCGATTGTGGCGGCTGCTTTCGACATTTGCACGGCTACGTCTTTTTGGTGGTACTCGCCATTTCTGCCGAAATCACCCAATACCAAAAAGTTCAGACTTTCCTCTACTAGCTTTAATTCGGGGATAAAGCCGCCTTTGTAGCCCGATTTTTCTTCTTTTAAATAGTCTTGAGCCAATGTCACTTGCACCCATAAAAAAAATATAACGATGAATAATTTCTTTTTCATAGAATAAAAAATTAAAAAATGTTTGACAGGGTTTTACAGACCCCATCAAACATTTTAAATTGCTAAATTAATTTTACAAATCGAATTTTAAACCAAAATTATAACGTGCTTGGTAATATTCCATTTGCATTGTTCTTGAGGCAATTCCTTGATAATAACGCAACGGTTGGTTGGTCAAGTTATTTGCTTCAGCGAAAATACGTATTTTGTCGGTAATTTTATAGGATGCATTGGCATCTAAGAACAACTGTTCATCATAGTATCGATCATCAAACGCATCACCACCCAATTCATCTAAATAATCAGCGGCATAATTTAAGGAGATTCGGGCGGAGAACCTTTTATTTTCCCAAGATAACGAACCATTAAACATGTGTGGAGCAGTCCCCGGAAGTGGCACATCAGTTCTTTCTTCACCATCAGAATTTGTAATTCCTTTGGCATCTGACTCGGTAAATGTATAATTTAAATAAACCCCTAATCCTTTAAAGAATGTACCGGGAATAAAATCTAATTGTCTTTGAAGGGAAACTTCAAATCCATATACGTCAACACTTTCGCCATTTCTTTGTTGTGTTAATCCCCAATTACCTGGGTTTATTTCAGGTATTGGATTCGGTTGACCCGGAAAATCAGTAGCAAATTCAACATTGGTGTATTGATTATCACGGTAGGTATAAATAAAATCGTTTAAGTTTTTATAAAAAACGCCACCCGACAAAAGACCTACTGATTTATAGTATTTTTCAACCATTAAGTCAAAGTTATAGGCATACGTAGCTTTTAAATTTGGGTTTCCGGCTACGATTTCAGAATCATCGTCTGGAATTACACTAATAAATGGAGCTAAGTCATAATAATTAGGTCTTGCCAAAGAAGTAGTAAATGCTGCTCTGTATACCCAATTATTTTTTCCATTGTATTTGAATGCCAAACTTGGCAACACATTTGTATAGGAATTTGTATTGTTTACTTCACCAACCAAATCTTCTTCATCTTCCACATAATTGGCTGAATAATTGATATATGTATTTTCAACACGTACTCCAACAATCATAGATAAGTTAGCATTAAAATCCTGATCCCAACGAATATAGGTTGCATAAATATCTTCTTTTGCTTTGTAGTTCAATGCTAAATATTCGCTCGGAATATCCTCTTTATCAAATAATGCTGCATTATTCAAATCTAAACCACCTAAAAATGAATTGCTTGCGAATGTTCCAGGCACATACTGTGATCCTGCTTGCCAGTCTTCACCGCCATAGAAGCTTGTTGGAATTGCATTTAAATTTCCGAACTCAGTAATTGGTTCATATTCAAAAAAGGTATTGTCTCTACTTTTGTCTTTAATTCTGGCACGTCCTCCAAAACGTATACGCCCTTTTTGGTCAGCGATAACAGAAAAAGGCAATCTAAAATTTAATTTTAATCCTAGTTCAGATTCTTCTGTATAGTTATCATTTTCAGATAACGTTCTAAACTCAAAATCTTCTGCTACGTCAGCGTCAGGCGAAGTAAGTAGCGGAAATCTGGTATCTGATAAATCTTGGTTAATGTCTAATCCTCTATTTTGGTATTCAATATATCTTTCACCGGGTCTATCTTCACTTGCTTGTGCATAATTTACTGCCCAATCCATATCCAGTTTTGAACTCAATAGGTGTTCGCCACCCATCGCATAATTTTGTACTACTTGACGTTCTAAACGAGCATCTTTATTGTCTGCGATTCCCCCTTTAGTTTGTCTTCTTACATCGCCTTCAAAACCAATGATGTCGTCGTTTGCATCATAAACGGGGTCAATACCGCGGAATCTCGTTCGGTAACGATTTTCATAATCATCTCTAAAATTATACATTGCATTTACATAAATGGAGTTGTTTTCATTGAACTTGTAATCTGTTGCAAGTGCAAATGAGTTACGAACCCTTTGTACATCGTATTTTCGCACGTCATATTCTTCCATGTATACCTGATTTTTCTCTCCCTCAACCCAAACGCCTTCCACATTATCAGATCCAAAATTATTGTTATTGTAAGAGGCACTAAAAACAACTCCTAATTTCTTATCCAAAAATCGGTTTCCTAAAACAAAACCGGCAGTGTAATTCCCTTTATCTCGAATTGGGCTATAACCTCCTGCAAGTGTAGCAGAGACTCTAGGTCCGTTGGGTGTTGCACGAGTAATTAAGTTAACTGAACCTCCAATAGCATCTGCATCCATATCTGAAGTAAGCGTTTTGTTTACTTCAATTGTTGAAATCATATCCGCAGGAATCAAGTCCATCTGAACATTTCTGTTATCTCCCTCAGCCGAAGGGATACGATCCCCGTTTAAGGTTACCGAGTTTAAAGCAGGTGCAATACCTCTAACAATAATATTTCGGGCCTCTCCTTGGTCGTTTTGCATGGTAATACCCGGTACTCTTTTTAGAGCGTCGCCAATATTTGCATCCGGAAAACGACCCACTTGGTCGGAAGAGATTACGTTGGTAATGTTTTTGTTGGTTTTTTGTTGGTTGATTGCCTTGGCCTGCCCTCTTAAACGGTCACCGATAATAACAACTTCAGTCAACTCATCGTTTCCTGGAACCAAAACAAAATTGATTGAAACATTTTTTGACGATTCAACAGTCACCGTTTGTTTTTGTGGTTGATAGCCTATGTACGTAATCTCTATTTCAAAAGTTCCCATCGGAACATTCAAAAATTCAAACACACCGTTTTGATTAGATATTGCATACCTGTTGCCCGCATTTAGTTTTACGGTAGCTCCTGGAAGTGAAAAACCTTGCTCACTTTCGGTTACTTTTCCTGTAATAACTCCTGTTCCTTGAGCTGAAGTTACAGCAGTACACAAGGTGATAAAAGCAATTAATAGTAATTTTTTCATCGTTAATTTTCTGTTAATATTAGTTCTTGCAAAACTATTTGGAAAAAGAAAAATGAACGTTAATCTACAATTAACATGTCCAATCTCTACATTAAATTATTTCTAATTTGTTGAATAAATTGTAAATTTATGCGAGGAATTTTGCTTTTATTTTATACTTTTATACTTGCAAAAGTTAAGTATATGTTAACGGAAATCCGTTCTTTTTTAACTTTAAAACAACTCAATGTAAATAAACTGTTTCATGAAATTATTGTTCCTTATACTTCAACCATCTATCGAAGAAAAACTCAAAAACTCACCGGATGAAGGTTATCAAATTGGGGTAATCATCGGTTCTTTTATTCCTTTTGTGCTTTTGATTGGTATTGCTTATTGGATGTATTACGCTGCCAAAAAAAGAGGCAAAAATCAGTAGCAATTCATACCTTTGCACCTAAATTAATTTCCAATGGCAACAATACGAATTACCAAACAGTTTAGCTTTGAAACCGGTCATGCACTTTACGGCTACGATGGGAAGTGTAAAAATGTGCATGGTCACAGTTATAAATTGTCGGTTACGGTTATCGGAACGCCTATTGAAGATGCAACCAACGTGAAATATGGAATGGTGATTGATTTTGGCGATTTAAAAAAAATTGTCAAAGAAGAAATCGTGGATCAATTTGACCATGCCACTGTTTTTAATCAAAATACGCCCCATGTGGAGTTGGCCAATGAGCTTAAAAACAGAGGCCATCATGTGATTTTGGTTGACTATCAGCCTACGAGTGAAAACATGGTGATTGATTTTGCAGCAAGAATTACAAGCCGATTGCCCCACGATGTTGAACTCCATTCGTTAAAATTGCAGGAAACCGAGAGTTCCTTTGCGGAATGGTATGCCTCGGATAATACATAACCCTTTTAAAAGTTACATTGCGACTTGTTTCAACCAGATAAAAAGAATATGACAACGGTTAAACCCACTAAACTATATTTCGCTTCCGACCAACATTTTGGAGCTCAAACGCCAGAACAGAGTTTTCCGCGGGAGCAAAAATTTGTGGCTTGGCTTGATGAGATCAAGCACGACGCAACGGCTTTGTTTTTATTGGGTGATTTGTTTGATTTTTGGTTTGAATATAAAACGGTGGTGCCAAAAGGATTTGTTCGGGTTTTAGGGAAACTTGCCGAACTGAGTGACCGCGGTATTCCGATTTATTTCTTTGTAGGCAATCATGATTTATGGATGACAGATTATTTTGAAAAAGAATTAAACATTCCCGTTTTTCATGATAATCAAGCCTATACTTTTGACGGCAAAACGTTTTTAATTGGTCACGGCGATGGAAAAGGACCGGGTGACAAAGGTTACAAACGCATGAAAAAAGTGTTTGTTCATCCGTTTTCGAAATGGCTTTTCCGTTGGTTACATCCCGATCTTGGTGTTAAACTAGCTCAATATCTTTCTGTCAAAAACAAATTAATTTCCGGTGCCGAAGATGTGAAATTTTTAGGCGAAGAAAACGAGTGGTTGGTGCAATATACCAAACGAAAACTCACCCAAAAGCATTATGATTACTTTGTCTTTGGTCATCGTCATTTGCCTTTGCAATTAGAGATAGGTGAAAATTCCACTTACGTAAATTTAGGCGATTGGATTGGTTATTTTACCTATGGAGTTTTTGACGGGGAAAAATTTGAGTTGAAAAAGTTTGACTAGTTAAGCTAAGTCTTTCGCTCGCAATTGAACCGTTACATTTCCATTGAATTCGTTTTCATCAATACAATAGACTAAATCAAACGGGGTTTTATCTTTGGTTCGTTCCAATTTGTTTCCCAACCCAAAACCAATTACACCATATCCTTCCGAATTATTTTGCTTGACAAATAATTTCAAATGCTCGTCATTTTGCCCGATGGTTTTTCCGTAACCGGTATCGAAGACCTTTTTTGTCAGGAAAACGGGCGTCATGTTTTCGGGGCCAAACGGTTCAAATTGGTTTAAAAGTCGGATGAGTTTTGGGTTAATTTCTTTCAATTCAATTTCAGCATCAATCGAAATTTCCGGAATCAATAAATCCGGATGAATGGATTCCTGCACTACTTTTTCAAAAGCCTCTTTGAAAGCCGCATAATTTTCTTCTTTCAAGGTCATTCCGGCGGCATACATGTGTCCGCCAAACTGTTCTAAATGTTCAGCACATTTTTCCAAGGCATTGTAAATGTCAAAATCTTTCACGGAACGGGCTGAGGCAGCAAGTTTATCACCGCTTTTGGTAAAAACCAAGGTTGGTCTGTAATAGGTTTCAGTTAAACGGGAAGCCACAATTCCGATAACACCTTTGTGCCACTTTTCGTGATAGACAACCGTTGTAAACTTCTCTTTTTCCTGATTTTCTTCAATTTGAGCGAGGGCTTCCACTGTTATTTGTTTGTCCAATTCTTTTCGGTCTATGTTATATCCTTCAATTTCGGCCGCAAATTGTTCGGCTTGCTCCAGGTTGAATTCGGTTAATAATTCTACCGCATGGTTGCCGTGTTTAATTCTTCCGGCGGCATTAATTCTGGGAGCGATGATAAACACCACATCGGTTATGGTCAGTGTTTTTTTCTTAAGGTTTTGAATCAAGGCTTTTATGCCGGGTCTGGGGTTTTTGTTAATGACTTCCAATCCAAATTTGGCTAAAATTCGGTTTTCACCCGTCATGGGAACGATATCAGCAGCAATGGCTGTAGCTACCAAATCCAAATACGGCAGTAAGTCATCTATGGATTGGCCTCTGTTTTGAGCTAAAGCCTGAATGAGTTTGAAACCCACTCCGCACCCACATAATTCGTCGTAGGGATAGGAACAATCGTCTCTTTTAGGGTCTAAAACGGCAATGGCTTTGGGCAAATTATCTCCCGGTCGGTGGTGGTCGCAAATGATAAAGTCAATGTTTCTTTCGTTGGCATATTCCACATGGTCGATTGATTTGATTCCGCAATCGAGAGCAATGATGAGCGAGAACCCATTGTCGTCTGCAAAGTCAATTCCTTTGAAAGAAATGCCATAGCCTTCGTCGTATCGATCAGGAATGTAGGTTGCCACATTCGGATAATAGCTTCTTAAATAAGCCGAAACTAAAGAAACCGCCGTAGTGCCGTCGACATCATAATCGCCGAAAACCAAAATATTCTCTTGGTTTGCCATCGCTGTTTCAATTCGATTGACCGCTTTGTCCATATCTTTCATCAAGTATGGATTGTGTAAATCCGCTAAAATAGGTTTGAAAAATTGACGTGTCTGCTCGTAGGTAGAAATTCCTCTTTGAATCAACAACGTAGCAATACGCTCGTCCACCTTTAGCTGAGCGGCTAAGGATGAAACTAGGTGAGCCTCCGGTTTTGTTTTTAATGTCCAACGCATAGTATAAAATTTTGAATGGCGGTTAGTATTTCATGATAGAAACAAATTTAATGTGTTTTCGTTTAATACCATTACTTTGAGGAGAGAAAAAATTGGGAGAGAGGGGGTTAAATTCGAAAAAAAGAAGTAAATTTGTATATTAAATGTTTCATTATTCTGTTAAATTGAATTTTATGTATCAAACTAGTTACAATAAAAAATGGTATGCGATGACTGATGCTGTAGTAGTAAAGACACTATGTGCCAGTTTGAAACAAATGCGTTTAAACCAGAATCTTTCCCAAGAAGAGCTGGCAGAACGATGTGGTTTAAGTCGAATAACCATCAGCCGTATGGAAACCGGTCAAGCCATTAATTTGTTAACCATGGTGCAGCTCATGCGGGCTTTAGGTAAATTAGACCTCTTCAACTACTTGAATGAAGAGCCTGAAATCAGTCCGATGAAAGTAATGGAAGAACGAGCAAAATACCGTAAAAAAGCCTCTCCTTCCAAATAACCATGAATACCCTAGCAGCTATAAAAATATGGAATCATCGGGTAGGTGCTATCCTTTGGGATGAATCAAAAAATGTTGGTTTTTTTGAGTTTGATAAAGACTTTGTCAAACTTCCATTTGATTTATCCCCCCTTATGTTACCTATTGAAGATGCCCGAAAAGGTCGTCGGGTGTATTCTTTTCCCTTTTTGAACTATGAAACCTTTAAAGGATTACCTGGTTTATTAGCCGATAGTTTGCCGGATAAATTCGGGAATCAGGTAATCGATGCATGGCTGGCTCAACAAGGTCGTTCCGCCCAACTTTTTAATCCGGTTGACCGCCTATGTTACATTGGCAAACGCGGAATGGGAGCCTTGGAATTTGAGCCCGAATCCGGGCAACTCGCCACCCCTTCGAACCCCTTGGAAATTGAAGCTTTAGTGCAATTTGCCCGAGAAGTGCTGGACCAACGAGCCAACTTCAAAACAAATTTACAATCTGAAAACGGATTTTCTGACCTCCTTCAAGTAGGAAGTTCTGCCGGCGGTGCCAGAGCAAAAGCTATTGTTGCCTACAACCCTTCCACCGGAGAAGTCCGCTCCGGTCAAATTGATGGTTTAGCAGGCTATGATTATTGGCTTATCAAATTTGACGGTGTAACCAATCATCAATTAGGCGATCCAAAAGGATATGGAAACATTGAATATGCCTATTACTTAATGGCTCAAGCGGCCGGTATACCCATGATGGAAAGTCAGTTAAAAAAAGAAAATCAGCGGGCCCATTTTATGACCAAACGGTTTGACCGCCTTAATAATCAAAAATTGCACACGCAAACCCTCTGTGGATTAGCTCACTTTGATTACAATATGCCCGGTGCCTATTCCTATGAACAAGCCTTTCAAATAATGCGGCAAATGCAACTGCCCTATACCGACATGGAAGAATTGTTCCGAAGAATGGTTTTTAACATCATGGCCAGAAACCAAGATGATCACACCAAAAACATCTCATTTCTCATGAATCCGGAGGGAAAATGGTCACTTTCTCCTGCTTATGATATTACATTTGCTTATAATCCTTCCAATTTTTGGTTAAAATCACATCAAATGACCATCAATGGAAAAAAAGATGATCTCAACTTAACCGATGTTTTGACTGTTGCAAAAAATGTACATCTTAAAAAACCGACTCTACTTATTCAGGAATGCCGAGAGGCTATTGTAAGATGGGGAGAATTTGCAGATGCTGCTTTTATTAATTCCGAGCAACAAGCAGAAATCAAGGGATTGTTTAACCTCTTAATGTAACTTAATTGTTTCATTATAATTGTTTTTTGAGCTTATTGTATCAAAAAAGTTATATTTTTATTTGATTGATTTGCCGCCTACCACCACTACAATTTCTCCTTTAGCGGGTTTATTTTCAAAGTGTTTTAGGACTTCTGTGGCTGTACCGCGAACGGTTTCTTCATGAAGTTTAGACAATTCTCTGGACACCGAAACCGGTCTATCTGCCCCAAAATAGTTTACAAATTCAGCGAGTGTTTTTGTTAATTTATGCGGAGACACATAAAAAATCATCGTTCTGACTTCGTCGGCTAAAGCCAAAAAACGGGTTTGTCTACCTTTTTTATCAGGAAGAAACCCTTCAAACACAAACTTATCATTAGGCAATCCGCTATTCACTAAAGCCGGCACAAAAGCCGTTGCTCCGGGCAAACATTCTACTTCGATGTTGTTTTCGACACAAGCCCTAGTCAACAAAAAACCCGGATCGGAAATGGCAGGTGTTCCGGCATCGGAAATCAAAGCAATCGTTTCTCCGGATTGTAACCGCTTAATCAGTCCTTCCACCGTTTTGTGCTCGTTGTGCATGTGGTGGCTTTGCATGTGCGTAACAATTTCAAAATGCTTCAATAATTTCCCGCTGTTTCGGGTGTCTTCTGCCAAGATACAATCTACTTCTTTGAGCACTTTAATGGCTCTAAAAGTCATATCTTCCAGGTTTCCGATGGGTGTGGGAACGATGTACAGTTTGGACATTTAGGCAAATTTTTTCTCTATCAAATTCATAAAACGAGTGGCATAATCTTCTTTTCCTTCCCAATAATTATAGTCAGGTTTTACCATATCCTCCAAAAAACTTTGTGCTTCTTCAAGTGAATCATAGGTACTGATTTGAGAAACCACGCGGTTAAAATCCTCGTTACTTCCCGCAAATAAATGTTTTACAAAAGCAATTCGGTCATTTAGTCCAATGTTAATGCCTTTGATTAAAGTATCGTTTAACGATGCAATTTTTTGCTCGATTTTAGCCGCAAAAACTTCTGCTTTTATTTCAGGCACAAAAGTTTCTTCCGTTTTTTCAAAGGCCATTTCAGAAGCTCTTTCCACTTCTTTCGGAACGTCGTTTACTTTTACAAAATCCGGTTCTTTATAATCTGAGCCCAATAAGTCTTCGAACAAAATTTGTTTTTGCTCTAATTTTGGAGCTGTTTTCTCATCCTCCACCTCTATTGATAATTCAAAAATAGGATTGAAAAGAGGTTCTATTGTTTCTGTTTTACTTTCTTCTTCCAACACCTCTTCCGTTGCTGCTACTATTTCAGGTTCAGGAACAATTTCTTCTTCGGTTAATTCTTCCACAGTTTCCGAAACTACTTCCTCAACAGCCGTTACTTCTGCTAGGGGCTCTTCTTGCACTGTTTCTTCAATTAGAGTTTCTTGAACAAGCGTTGGCTCAACCGTAACTACTTCCATCTCCACAATAGGTTGGGCAACGGCTACTGTATTTAATTTTTCTTCCAATTCTTCGGCAGAAATTTCTTCTTTCAATACATTAAAATTTTCTTCATAAAAACTAAGAATGGCTAGTTTTTCATATAATTTTTGAGCTTCCTGATGTAATTGTATTACATCTTCTTTGCCTTTTAATTTTAAAATTCGGTGGGCAATGCTGATTAAATCGGCTTCTAACTTTTTCTTCATAACTTTTAAAATTATATTGAGTATAGCGTTTAGAATTTTATAAATTTGTTACTGATACAAAATAACATAAAAATATGTTGTTCACCGCTAGAAAAGTAGAAAATGTTTCTTGAAAATACTGTAAATCATAAAGAACAATTTGGTTGGATTGAAGTCATCTGCGGATCGATGTTCTCGGGAAAGACCGAAGAGCTTATTCGAAGACTGAAAAGAGCTCAATTTGCCAAACAAAAAGTGGAGATTTTTAAGCCTGCCATCGATACGCGTTATCACGATGAGATGGTGGTTTCGCATGATGCCAATGAAATTCGTTCGACTCCAGTTCCGGCGGCTGCCAATATTCGTATTTTGGCCCAAAGTTGTGATGTAGTTGGCATTGACGAAGCTCAGTTTTTTGATGATGAAATAGTGACCATTTGCAATGATTTGGCCAATTCAGGAATTCGCGTAATTGTGGCCGGTTTAGACATGGATTTTAAAGGAAATCCGTTTGGGCCAATGCCCGCTTTAATGGCAACAGCAGAATATGTCACCAAAGTTCACGCCGTATGCACCCGCACCGGGAATTTAGCCAATTACAGTTTTCGAAAAGCCGATAATGATAAATTAGTCATGTTGGGTGAAACGGAAGAATATGAACCTTTAAGCAGAGCAGCCTATTATCATGCCCTTCGCGAACAAGCGGAACACAAAACGGAAAACACAAACAAACCTAAATCCTAACCGGTGAACCTTGTTATAAAAGATATTATTACATTGCTCGATGCCGCCTTTTCAGGCAGTCATTCTGAAAATAGTATTGAAAACGTATCCCTCGACAGTCGCTCCCTGCAAAATAACCAACAGACTTTGTTTTTTTGTTTGGTTGGTCCCAATAACAACGGACATCATTATATTGCTGAGTTGATTGAAAAAGGGGTTCGAAATTTTATTGTCTCCGAAAAAGTTGAACCCGTTCAAGATGTCAATTTTTTACTTGTTGAGAATACGTTAACCGCACTTCAAAAATTTGCCTCTTATTACCGCAGTTTATTTGATTTCCCAATAATTGGAATTACAGGTAGCAACGGAAAAACCATTATCAAAGAGTGGTTGAATTTCTTGTTAAGTCCCGATTATAATATTATCCGCAGTCCAAAAAGTTACAATTCTCAAGTGGGTGTGCCACTTTCTATTTTAGGCATTAAAGAAAAACATAATTTAGGAATATTTGAAGCCGGAATTTCCACTACCAATGAAATGGAAAAACTGCAAAAAATCATTCAACCTACCATAGGAATTTTATCAAACATTGGTTCGGCTCACGACGAGGGGTTTTCGAGTCTAGCCGAAAAAATAAAAGAAAAACTAAAACTTTTCATTTCAGTAAAAGTGCTGATTTTAAACAAAAATAAGAGCATAATTGCTTTTATAAACCCAAAAATTAATACCTTCAGTTGGTGTTCAGACGATAAAAGTGCGGATGTTTATATTACTAAAAAAAACACCGATGAATTGACCATATTGTATGTAACGTATCAAGAAGATACTTTCACAATTACCATTCCTTTTCATGACCAAGCTTCGATTGAAAATGCTATTCATTGTATGATGGTGATGCTTTATTTTGGATACAACCAAAAAGTCATTCAAACTCGAATGGCGCAATTGTACCCAGTAGAAATGCGTTTGAAAGTTAAAAATGGAATCAACAATACTACAATTATTGATGACAGCTACAGTTCTGATTTTCAATCGTTTAAAATTGCTTTAGACTTTTTAGAAAATCAAAAACAACATAAAAAGAAAACTGTTATTTTATCCGATATTTTTCAAAGCGGATTGAATAATGAAGAATTATATTCACAGGTTTCACAATTAATTATTTCCAATAAAATTAATCGAGTTATTGGCATTGGTGAAACAATTTCGCAGTTTAAAAACAAGTTCATAAATTGTTTAGCATTCAAGAATATAAATGATTTTACTACTTCTTTTGAGAACTTGAATTTTGAAAACGAAACCATACTCATTAAAGGGGCGCGTAATTTTCACTTTGAAGAAATCGTATCCTTGCTAGAAGAAAAAACACATGAAACAGTTTTGGAAATTAACCTCAACGCTATTAGCCATAATCTCAATTTTTACAAATCAAAACTAGCGCCAAAAACCAAAATGATGGTCATGGTCAAAGCTTTTGGCTATGGTAATGGTGGATTTGAAATAGCGAAGTTACTCGAACATCACAAAGTGGATTATTTGGGTGTGGCTTTTGCCGATGAAGGAATTTCTTTAAAAAGTGCTGGAATTACAGTTCCAATAATGGTTTTAAATCCAGAAAGCACCAGCTTTTCTGCCCTAATTCAACATCAATTAGAACCCGAAATATATTCGATAAAAGGACTAAAAGCATTTTTAAAAATTGCCGAACAAAAGAAACTTAAACACTTCCCTATTCATATCAAAATCGATACCGGAATGCATCGGTTGGGATTTGAAGAAGAACACTTACCAGAGTTAATTCAAATTCTTAAAGGAAATAATAATGTTCAAATCAAAAGCATTTTATCACACATGGCAACCAGTGACGATTTGAAACACGATGCCTTTTCAAAATCCCAAATTGCTTTGTTTGAAAAATTGTCAACACAACTACAAACCGAATTAAAGATAAACCCACCCGAGCAAACGGCGAACGGAGCAAAGCTAATCCGTCATATTTTAAACACCTCAGGCATTACCAATTATCCTGAAGCGCAATACGATATGGTGCGACTAGGAATAGGATTGTATGGAATTTCTAATGATGCGGAAGAACAAAAAGAACTCGAAATTGTAGGCACTTTAAAGTCAGTAATCTCACAAATCCGAACTATTGAAAAAGACGAAAGTGTAGGATATGGCAGAAGATTTATAGCTACTGAAACAACCAAAATAGCTACTATCCCCATTGGGTATGCAGATGGCATTAGTAGAGCTTGGGGACACGGTGTTGGTTACGTATTAATAAATAATACCCCCGCCAAAATTATAGGAAGTATATGCATGGATATGCTTATGGTTAATATAACTGGCATTGATTGCAAAGAAGGAAATATTGTTATCATTTTTGGTGAAAATCCAACGGTTAATTTTATGGCAAAGCAACTAAACACAATTCCGTATGAAATTTTGACGAGTATTTCGCAACGGGTAAAACGCGTTTTTTTTAGAGAATAATTTTTTTTTTTGAATTATTTAAAATTTTATTATTTTAGTGCTCTATTAACAAATAAAACAAAACAAAAATGGGAATGATTTCAGAATTTAAAGACTTTATTGCAAAAGGTAATGCCATGGATTTGGCAGTTGGAGTTATTATTGGAGCTGCATTTGGCGCTATTGTTGATTCATTAGTGTCAGATGTTATTACTCCAGCTTTACTAGATCCAGCCCTAAAAGCGGCACAAGTTGAAAACCTAGCCGATTTAAAAACAGGAGGAGGAATTCTTTATGGAAAATTCCTATCGGCAGCTATAGGCTTCTTGGTAATTGCATTTGTAATTTTCATCATGGTAAAAGCTATCAATAGTATGAAAAAACCAGTTGAAGCTGCTCCAGCTGGCCCAACTCAAGAAGAATTGCTTACTCAAATTAGAGATTTATTAAAAAAATAATACCACTACATAGCATATTCTAATTTAACCCTGAACTCGTTTCAGGGTCTTTTTTTTATATTTGGAGCACACGGCATCCGTTTGATCAGGAAGTATCCTCCCGCTATCCGCTATATCTTTTTTTTCAAAAAAGGATACCGCTCTTATCGGGGCTAGTTAGAACCTATCTGCATTTCCTTCTTTTTTCTATATTCTATTCTCTTTTTTCTACATACTTTTGTACTTCAAAAATAAATAAATAAAAATATGAAAGTTGCTGTTGTTGGCGCAACCGGAATGGTTGGCGAAGTGATGCTTAACGTTTTAGCCGAAAGGAATTTTCCAGTGACGGAATTAATTCCTGTGGCTTCCGAAAAATCTGTTGGAAAAGAAATAGAATTTAAAGGAAAGACCTATAAAGTAGTGGGGTTACAAACCGCTGTGGATAGGAAAGCTGATATTGCTTTGTTTTCAGCCGGTGGAGAAACGTCGTTGGAATGGGCACCAAAATTTGCAGCAGTTGGAACAACAGTAATCGACAATTCATCTGCTTGGCGAATGGATCCTACTAAAAAATTAGTGGTTCCGGAAATCAATGCTTCCGAATTAACTGCAGCAGATAAAATCATCGCCAATCCAAACTGTTCCACCATTCAAATGGTAATGGTTTTGGCACCATTGCATAAAAAATACAACATCAAGCGTGTCATCGTTTCTACGTATCAATCCATTACCGGAACGGGTGTGAAAGCGGTTCAACAATTGGAAAATGAATATGCCGGTGTGAAAGGCGAAATGGCGTATCCGTACCCAATTCACCGAAATGCCATTCCGCAATGTGATGTGTTTGAAGACAACGGCTACACCAAAGAAGAAATGAAATTGGTTCGCGAAACGCAAAAAATTATGGGCGACAGAAGCATTGCCGTGACCGCAACCGCCATCAGAATTCCGGTTGTTGGCGGACACAGTGAAGCGGTGAATGTAGAGTTTTCAAATGATTTTGATGTTAATGAAGTTCGTTCGATTTTGCACAACACTGCCGGCGTTTCCGTTCAGGATAATTTGGACACTAAAACCTATCCGATGCCTATTTATGCACAAGGCAAAGATGATGTTTTTGTTGGCCGAATTCGCCGTGATGAAAGTCAGCCCAACACCCTAAACATGTGGATTGTTTCTGATAATTTACGCAAAGGAGCGGCAACCAATACCATTCAAATTGCAGAGTATTTGGTAGCTAACAAACTAGTTTAACAAAAGATTAAAAGTAATTTAAGCTCCTTTTCAGGGGCTTTTTTGCTATCTTTGCTGTTGATGAAGAAAAAAATAGCTATAGTCAACCTCTATTTAATGTCGGCAGTGTTGTTCACAATACTGTTTCAGTCATTGCATAGCTATCAGTATTTAGTGGCTGATGATGTTGAGGAAACCGAAGTCTGTCATCATTCGCACGAAGGTTTTTCGCATCAACATTCGGAAGAGAGCTGTTCCATCTGTGATTTTCATTTTTGGTTTTACACCCAACCGGAGGTACTAACGTATCGATTTGATTTACCGATTAAACCTGTTCCCTATTTAATTAAGGAACAAGCCATTATTTCTACCTTTTCAGGTTCCCTTTTTTCACATCGCGGACCGCCGCAAACCGTTTAAAATCTTAGAAACAAAAAACAGTCATTTGCTACAAAATAGTTATGACTTCATGTGTTTTATATTTTGAACCAGAAAAATGCGATACTTTTTTATCCTTTTCTTCTTGTTGATGTTTGGATTTTCGAGCTATGGTCAATTCACGTTAAGTGGAAAAATCACGAACGAAAAAAACCAACCGTTAACCGGAAGTCACATTCATACTCAATATTTTAATACCGTCAGTAATCCCATTGGCGAATTCGAAATCAATGGTTTGCCTAAAGGCGAATTGCGGGTGTATATTTCCTATTTGGGTTATACCACCTGCGACACGTTGGTGGATATAACCCAAGATGTGGTATTGAATGTGCAATTGAAACCATCCGAAACGAAATTAGAATCGGTTACCGTCAAACAAAAAACAGCCAAAGTCAGCAGTAGTTTATCGGAACAACGCATTTCAAAAGCGTCAATCGAGCGAAATAGTTCCAAAACGTTGGCAGATGCGTTGAAGGAAGTCCCCGGCGTTTCGCTTTTACGAACAGGTACGACCATTGTCAAGCCGGTGATTAACGGTTTGCACAGTAGTCGAGTGCCCATTTTTTCCAATCAAGTTCGGCTGGAAGATCAACAATGGGGAACGGAACATGCTCCGAATTTTGATTTAAACGCTGCCGGAAAAATTTCAGTTGTTAAAGGAGCTTCGGGCTTGCAATACAGTGGTGATGCTGTTGGCGGAATGGTAATTATCGAGTCAACCAGTGTGAAGCAAGACACCTTGTTTGGCAGAACGATTGTCAGCGGTTCATCCAATGGTCGTGGCGGAACGATAAGTTCGAGTATTCACAAAGGAAATTCAGCAGGTTGGCGATGGAATGCGTTGGGAACGTTCACTTATTTTGGTGATAGGGAATCTCCGGATTACGTTTTATCCAATTCCGGAAACCGAGAACTGAATTTTTCAGGTGATGTTTCGTATGTGAAAGAAAACTATGGACTTTCTGCTTTCTACAGTTTATACAATGCTAAGATTGGTATTTTGAGTGCTTCGCACATTGGAAATGTAACCGATTTGTATAACTCCATTAACAACCAAATTCCGTATATAATTAATGATTTTACGTATTCGATTCAACATCCAAAACAAGTGATTCAACATCATTTATTCAAGTTGAATTATTTGCAAAAATTGGATGAAAGCAGTTCGATTTCTACTTTTTATTCGCTTCAATTTAACAACCGAAATGAACTTGATTTGAGGTTGGGTGAGGACGCGAACAAAGCCGCTTTGGATTTAGAATTGACCACACATTCTCTTCAATCGGACTATAAAAAAGAGTGGAATCAATTTACTTTAAAAACCGGAATTAGCGGATTATTTCAAAACAATTTTGCCAATCCAAGAACCGGCGTGAGACCTTTAATTCCAACTTATGTTCGATTTGATGCAGGTTTTTATGGTATCGGAACGTATGAAATCAATGAAGATTTAATTGTTGATGGAGGAGTTCGCTATGATTTTTCAACTATCGAAGCTTCAAAAGATTATTTGAAATCACGTTGGGAAGAACGAGGTTATCAAGATGATTTTGCAGATATTATTGTTGACGAAACTGCCAACCAATGGCGAACTAAGCCGCAATTTACCTTTCACAACATTTCTGCGAGTTTAGGTGTTCGAAAAGATTTTCAGCAGGACTGGAAATGGTTAAACAACATTAGTTTATCCAACAGAAATCCAAATCCGTCTGAATTTTTCTCCGATGGGTTACATCATTCTACCGGTCAAATTGAGTTGGGTGATTTACGTTTGAAAAAAGAAGAATCACTTAAATTTTCTTCTTCTTTATCGAAAAATGGAAAGTCCTTTTCAATGGAAATCAATCCGTTTTTACATTACATTTCCAATTTTATATATTTGCGACCCATTGGTTTTGAGACCACGATTCGCGGAGCTTTTCCCGTTTGGGAGTTTCAACAAACCAATGCTCGATTGTTTGGACTTGATTTTCATTCGCAATGGAACATCCATTCGAATTGGCAACACAAATTTTCGTTTGCCTATGTCAATGGCGAAGATTTATCTGAAAGTCAGCCGTTGATTGATATGCCGCCGATGACGATTTCAACGTCCATTCAATACAAAAAGGAAGGATGGAATGGATTGCTTTTAGAACTTCAATCCGAATCGGTTTTTCGTCAGCATCGATATCCTGACTTTAATTTTGAAACCGATATCATTGTAGATGGCGAATTTGTTCCCGTTATCGTTGACATCAGCACACCGCCAAAAGCGTATCAATTGTTCCATTTTTATTCGGAAATGAAGTTCAAGGCCTTCAAAATATTGGATACCACCATCGCTTTATCCGTTCAAAATATGTTAAACACAGACTACCGTGACTACTTAAATCGCCAACGTTTTTTTGTTGATGAAATGGGTAGAAACATACAATTACAATTAAAAATTAATTATTAAAAACACAAAAATGAAAAATTTAAAAATCATGGCTTTGGCCTTAACAGCAATCTTCACTTTCAATTCGTGCAGCAACGACGATTCTCCGGTGGTGGAAGAAGAATTAATAACAACGTTAACCGCAACATTTGTGGGTGGCGGAGAAACCATCACATTAACTTCACGAGATGCTGATGGCGATGGCCCAAATGCACCGATAATTACCCTAAGTGGAAATTTTGCCGCTTCAACCAATTATTCCGGTTCTGTTCAGTTTTTGAATGAGTTGGTAAATCCTGCTGAAAATATCACTGAAGAAATTGAAGAGAAAGATTTGGAACACCAAGTGTTTTATCAAATTCCAAACAGTTTAGGAAACTTTACCTATTCGGATTTTGATACTGAAGGAAATCCACTTGGATTAGAATTTACATTTGCAACAGGAGCAAATCCTGGAACTGGAATAATCACAATTACTCTAAGACATTTACCAAACAAAAATGCCGATGGTGTTTCAGATGGCAACATTAGTAATGCCGGTGGTTCAACCGATGTTGAGGTTTCTTTTCCTATCGTTATAATCTAAATTTATTTAAAAATTATCTTTTCCAACCAAACCCTACAAACGCTAGGGTTTGGTTTTTTTATTTCATTTTGTGAATTTTATAAAGTATTTTTTACTAACTTAGTTATTTTATTAAATTTTCTAACCAAAAAATACGACAGCTTATGAATTCACAATTTACCAAACTGATGCGAATCCTGCTTGGAGCAATCCTTGTTGTTTTCGGACTTAACAAATTTCTAACTTTTATTCCGGCTCCTGAATTACCGGAAAATGCGGCCAATTTTATTAATTCGTTAGCTTCAACCGGTTATGTTCTACAAGTGGTTGGTGTGATTGAGATTTTGATTGGACTTCTGCTACTGTTGAATAAATGGGTGGCTTTTGCCTTGGTTGTTTTAGTTCCGATTTCGGCGAATATTTTGTTGTTTCATTTGTTTTTAGACATTCCGGGAATTAGCGGAGCACTTCTAGTAACTGTATTAAATGGTATTTTGATGTATAAGCTTTGGCCAAAATACAGACCTCTATTTAACTAAAATTAACATTTGAGTTGATTATATTTGTCAATATCAATCAATTTTCAAATGAAAAAATCTATTTCAGCATTGGCAATTGTTTGTGTAATTAGTATGAATGCACAAACAAATTCTCCTATTAAATATCCCGAAACAAAAAAAGGCGACGTAAAAGACACTTACTTTGGTTCGGAAGTAAATGATCCTTACAGATGGTTGGAAGACGACCGTTCAGCAGAAACAGGTGCGTGGGTAAAAGCCCAAAACGAAGTTACTTTTGGTTACCTTTCTCAAATTCCTTATCGAAATCAAATCAAAGAGCGATTAGAGAAACTGTGGAATTACGAACGTATTTCTGCACCTTTTAAAGAAGGTGATTATACCTATTTCTACAAAAATAACGGTTTGCAAAATCAATCGGTTTTATATCGAAAAGACAAAGCCGGAAAAGAAGAGGTTTTCCTAGATCCAAATACATTTGCGGCGGACGGAACGACTTCATTGGCTAATTTAGAATTCTCAAAAGATGGTTCGCTTGTTACATACTCCACTTCTGAAGCCGGTAGCGATTGGAACAAAATCATTATCATGGATGCCGTTTCAAAGAAAGTATTGGAACAACCGCTTGTTGATGTCAAGTTCAGCGGAATTTCTTGG
>Ga0164293_10000091_pt1 | contig 57867 bp, 61 predicted proteins | sample GEODES118metaG_FD_111487 | JGI IMG/M metagenome (GOLD analysis project Ga0164293, IMG submission 111487) | Eutrophic lake water microbial communities from Lake Mendota, Wisconsin, USA - GEODES118 metaG | ecosystem: Environmental > Aquatic > Freshwater > Lake | place: USA: Lake Mendota...
GACCGAATCTATTTTCAGGACTGTTTCCCATGAAGCGCACTTATCAGCCGTCCAAGCTCGTCCGCGCCCGCCGTCACGGCTACCGCGCGCGTATGGCCACTGTCGGCGGCCGTAATGTCATCCGCGCCCGTCGCGCTCGCGGCCGCAAGAAGCTTTCGGCCTGACGCTGATGCGCGCGCCGGAGACCATCCGGCAGCGACGGGATTTCCTGGCTGCAAATCAGGGCCGGCGGGTACCATCCGCCGGCTTTGTGCTGCTCGTGCGGCAGCGGAGTGATGGCGCGCCCCTGATGCGCGCCGGTTATACCGTCACCAAGAAGATCGGCAACAGCGTGATCCGCAACCGGCTGAAGCGCCGCCTGCGTGAGATCGTGCTCCTCACCCTGCCCACCCACGGCCATCCCGGCGCCGATCATGTGCTGATCGGGCGCGAGGCCGGCCTCACCCGCGATTTCGCCGTGTTGAAGGCTGATCTGGAAAAGGCGCTGGCCAAGGCCCATCTCCCACCCAAGAACACAGAAAAACCTTGGCAGGGGAGCCGGCGATGAAAACACTGCTGATCTGGCCGATCCGCCTGTGGCAGGTGACATTTTCCGCCGTTCTGCCCCCCTCCTGCCGTTTTTCGCCCAGTTGTTCGGCCTATGCCATCACCGCCATCGAACGCCACGGACCGGTGCGGGGTTTTGGCCTTGCCGTGCGCCGCATTGCCCGCTGCCACCCCTGGGGGGGTTCGGGCTATGACCCGGTGCCGTGAGCGGCTATAGCAGCCGCGATCCGATCCGAATCCTGCCCTTCCAGCCAGAGAGACAATCTTGCCTCCTCAGGACAATCAATCGCCCGACGTTAAGAACATCGTGCTCGCCGTGGTGCTTTCCACCATGGTGCTGCTCGGCTGGACTGTTGTTGCCGATCGCTTCTTCCCCACCGAAGCGCCCACCCCGGTTGTCAGTACGGCAGCGCCGGCTGGCGATCCGGCTGTGGCCGCCCTGCCGGGTGCCGCCCCGGCCATTGCCGGGCCGGGCGCCATCCTTGGCCGTGACGCCGCGCTGGCAGCAAGCCCGCGCGTTGCCATCGATACCCCGCGCCTGAAGGGCTCGATCAATCTCACTGGTGCCCGTTTCGATGATCTGGTGCTGCCCAGCTATCGCCAGACCAACGACAAGGCATCGCCGCCCGTTCGCCTGTTTTCGCCCAGCCGCACGGCAGACGCGCAGTTTGCCCAATTCGGCTGGGTTGGTGCGTTGGCGCCGCCGGCCACGGCGGTGTGGACGGCCGATCGCCCGACGCTGACGTCGGCAACCCCGGTAACGCTCAGCACCACCGCGCCATCTGGCCTGGTGTTCCGCCAGAAGATCAGCGTGGACAAGGATTTCCTGTTCACTGTCGAACAGAGCATCGAGAACCCTGGCGCTGCGCCGGTCGTGTTGCAGCCGTTCGGCCTTGTCTCCCGCCGCGGGGAGGCCAAGGCGGCCGAAACCAACGTGCATGTCGGCCCGATCGGTGTGTTGCAGGACACGTTGAAAGACAGCGATCTGGAGTTTGAAAAGCTGCGTGATGATGGCCCGCAGCGCTTCACCTCCACCGGTGGCTGGCTTGGCCTCACCGAAAAATACTGGCTGGCCGCCTCCGTGCCGGATCAGAAGGCCAAGATCGCCGCCACCTTCCAATATGCCGCCGGCCAGTATCAAGCCGATTGGCTGGCCGATGCTGTTACCGTGCCGGCGGGTGGCCGCATTGCCAGCACCGCCAAGCTGTTTGCCGGTGCCAAGGATGTGGATCTGATCGACCGCTACGCCGAAGCCGGCATTCCGCGCCTCGACAAATCGGTGAGCTGGGGCTGGTTCGAAGTGATCGCCAAACCGATCTTCCACCTGCTCGATTTCCTGTTCAAGTTCACCGGCAATTTCGGCGTCGCCATCATCGGGCTGACCCTGATCGTGCGCGCCATCATGTTCCCGATTGCCAACAAGCAATATGAATCGATGGCCAAGATGCGCCTGATCGGCCCACGCATGAAGGCGATCCAGGAGAAGTACGGCGACGACAAGCTGCGCGCGCAGCAGGAAATCATGGCCATCTACAAGACCGAGAAGGTCAATCCGCTCGCTGGCTGCCTGCCGATCGTGCTGCAGATCCCGATCTTTTATGCGCTTTACAAGACGCTGTTGATCTCCATCGAAATGCGTCACCAGCCGTTCGTGTTGTGGCTCACCGATCTGTCGGCGCCCGATCCGCTGACGCCCTTGAACCTGTTCGGCCTGATTGCCTGGCAGCCGCCGGCGATGATCGCGTTGGGCGTGCTGCCGATCCTGCTAGGTGTCACCATGTGGCTGCAGCAGAAGCTTTCCCCGGCGCAGATGGATCCTGTGCAGCAGCAAGTGTTTGCGCTGATGCCATGGCTGTTCATGTTCTTCATGGCGCCGTTCGCGGCCGGCCTGCAGCTGTACTGGACGATCAACAACCTGGTTTCGATCGGGCAGCAGCTGTACATGAACCGCAAATATCCGGCGCCAGCGACCCCGCCATCGGCCGCCGTGATCGATGTGAAGCCCAATCCGCCCAAGGTAGCGCCGAAGCCTGCTGGCCCGAAGCCGGGTGCGCCAAAGCCGACTGCAGGACGCCGCCGCAAGTGACCGAGGAACAGGCAAAAGCCGATCTGATTGAGGCCGCGCGCAAGCGTTTTGCTGGGCCGGTCAGCTTCCTGCTGTCCGCGCCGGAACTGCGGTTCCTGCCGGCGCCGGAAGTGCCGGAAATCGCGGTGGCCGGCCGGTCGAACGTGGGCAAATCATCGCTGCTCAATGCCATCACCGGCCGCAATGGCCTGGCGCGCGCATCGGTCACGCCGGGGCGCACGCAGGAACTGAACGTGTTCGAAGTGGGCGAGCCGACGCTGTTTCGCATCATCGACATGCCCGGCTATGGCTTTGCCGAAGCACCCAAGGACGTGGTGCGGCAGTGGAAGCATCTGGTGTTCGATTATCTGCGCGGGCGCACGGTGCTGCGCCGGGTGCTGGTGCTGATCGATTGCCGTCACGGCATCAAGCCGGTTGACCGTGAGATCATGAGCATGCTGGACAAGGCCGCCGTGAGTTTCCAGGTGGTGCTGACCAAGGGCGACAAGATCAAGCCGACCGAGCTGGCCAAGGTGCACGAGGCCGTCTCTGCGGCGGCCCGCATCCACCCCGCCGCCTATCCGGAAGTGATCGCCACCTCTGCCGAAAAGGGCGAGGGCATCCCCGAATTGCGCGCCGCCGTGCTGGCCGCCGCCACGGGCCAATGATGACGACTGTAATGAGCGAGCTGACCATCACCCTGAATGGCGATCCGCGCCGTGTTGCCGCTGGCAGCAGCGTGGCCAATTTGCTGGCGAGCCTCGATCTGCCGGCCGAAAAGGTGGCGGTGGAGCGCAACCTGGCCATCGTGCCGCGTTCGACCTTTGCCGAGGTGGTGCTGGCCGAGGGGGACGCCTTGGAGGTCGTGCATTTCGTTGGCGGCGGACAAGATGATGGCGACACGTGGGTAGTGGCCGGCCGCCGCTTCACCTCGCGGCTGATCGTTGGCACCGGCAAGTACAAGGATTATGCCCAGAACGCCGCCGCGGCTGAAGCCAGCGGCGCGGAAATCGTGACGGTGGCGGTGCGCCGGGTGAACGTGACCGATCGCAGCCAGCCGATGCTCACCGAATTCCTCGATCCCAAGCGCTTCACCTATCTGCCCAACACCGCCGGCTGCTTCACGGCTGACGATGCGATCCGCACGCTGCGGCTGGCACGTGAGGCGGGCGGCTGGAACTTGGTGAAGCTGGAAGTGCTCGGCGAAGCCCGCACCCTCTATCCCAACATGGCCGAAACGCTGCGGGCGACCGACATTCTCGTGAAGGATGGCTTCGACGTCATGGTCTATTGCGCCGATGATCCCATCGCGGCGAAGAAACTAGAAGAACTGGGCGCAGCCGCCATCATGCCGCTGGGCAGCCTGATCGGATCGGGCCTGGGCATCCAGAACCCGGTGACCCTGCGGCTGATCATCGACAATGCCAAGGTGCCGGTGCTGGTCGATGCCGGGGTGGGCACGGCATCCGATGCAGCGGTCGCCATGGAACTGGGCTGCGACGGCGTGCTGATGAACACCGCCATCGCGGAAGCCAAGGACCCCATCCTGATGGCCCGCGCCATGAAGCTCGCGGTCGAATCTGGCCGCCTCGCCTACCGCGCAGGCCGCATGGGCAAGCGCCGCTATGCCGATCCGTCGAGCCCGCTGGCGGGGCTGATCTAGCCCCCGGGCTGTCGGGGAAAGCCGGGCACGCCGGCGATATCGACCCAATGTTGTTTGCTGTCGGTCCAGAGCTGCATCTGCGGCGTGAACTGGCTGGTGTCGTCCAACGTACCGGCCTTGATGAACACCAGATCAGGCGCCGCCGAAACTCGGCTGAACAGCGGTGAGCCGCAGGTGGGGCAGAACTGGCGCAGCACGTCGCCGCCGGATTCGCCATGGTCCTGGTAGGTCTTCACCTCGCCTGTGATGGCCAGCGCCGCCGCCGGCACGCCCATGATCATCGACCAGCCGCTGCCGGCCTGGCGCTGGCAATTCTTGCAATGGCAAACCGCCTGCATCACCGGTTCAGCCGCCACGCTGTAACGTACCGCCCCGCACAAGCATCCACCTTCACGATTGGCCATTGACTTCATTTCCCCATGTGTGAAGCAACGCTAACCCGCGCAACCAATGCGCACAAGCGATGCGCTTGGGTCGGGCTGCACACGCAGATAGCGGGGCCCCTGATCAAGTCCGGGGCGACGGGTGGGGATTAAAGGTAAGGCGAAAGCACGCCGATCACATCGGCATATATGTCACGCTTGAACGGCGCCGCCATGTCCACCAGCGTGTCCACCGGGCTCCAGCGCCAGTGGCGGAATTCGGGATGCTCCGTCGCGATGTTCACGTCTGCGTCCGTCCCGTGGAAGCGCAGCGCGTACCATTTCTGGCGTTGGCCAGCGTATTTGCCCTTCCAGATGCGGCCGATCAGATCGTCGGGCAGATCATAATAATGCCACTCCGGCGTTGTGCCGAGCAGGCTCGTCAACGCCGGATCGACGCCGGTTTCCTCCCACAATTCGCGCAGCGCGGTTTCATACGGGTCTTCGCCGGGATCGATCCCGCCTTGTGGCATCTGCCAGGCTTCCACCATCTGATCGAGGCGCTGTCCGGTGAACACCAGGCCAACCGGATTGACCAGCATCACCCCCACACAGGGGCGATAGGGCAGGCCGGAGGGGTGCTCGCGCGGAATGGCAGAAGGGGGTGTCATGCTAGCAGCAGCTTCAGATCCGCGATGCAGCCCGCTAGGTCATCCTGCGCGGAGGGGATGCCCTGCCGCATCGTGAAGCAGCCGTGGATCTGGCCGGCGGCCTCGCGGAAAATCGTGCGCACGCCATGTTCGATCAGCCGGCCAGCATAGGCGCGGCCCTGATCGCGCAGTGGATCGAGCCCGCAGGTGAGCAGCATCGCTGGCGGCAGGCCGTCCAGCGTTTCGGCGAGCAGCGGGCTGGCCCAGGGGTGGAGCAACTTGTCGGTTGCGCTGCCCATATAGGCGTCGATGAACCAGTCCATGGTGGTCTTGGTCAGCACATAGCCTTCGCCCAGTTCCACCATCGAACCTTCGGCGGCGGTCATGTCGGTCACCGGATAGATAAGCCATTGCGCCACGATCGGCACCGGCAATTGGCCGTGCAGTTCGCGCGTGACAAGCGCCGCCATGTGCCCGCCGGCGCTGTCGCCCGCCGGGATGATGCCGGTGACGGCGCTGCCCACTTCGGCGGGCGAACCGGCCAGCCAGCGGGTGGCGGCCAGGCAATCTTCGGCCGCGGCCGGGAACCGGGCTTCGGGGGCGAGACGATAATCCACCGACAATACGCGGCGGCCCAGTGCGCGGGCAATTTCTGCACACAGCGGATCATGCGTGTCGAGATCGCCGATCACCCAGCCGCCGCCATGATAATAGGCCACCACACTGCCGTCTTCCAGCGCCGCTGGTGTATAGAGCCGGGCCTTCACGCCGCCGGGCAGCGTCAAGTCCGTGCTGTTGATCTCGCCGCGTGGCAATTCCAGCATCTGGCCCATGGCGTTGTACATGGCGCGGCCTTCAGCGGGGCTCATGTCAGTGAACGACGGGCCCGGATTGGCGGCCATCATGGCGAGCAGGTTGGCAACATCGGGGCGAACATACGGCGTTTTGGCGGGCATGGCGGAAACTCCCAAGGTGGTTTTGTGCTGTTCTAGGCCGGTGCAACCGTTGAGCAACCGGTGAATTTGGTTGGGCTTAGCCCTTCACCCATGCCGCCACTTCGCCGGCCAGCCGGTTGGCGGCGCGGTTGAGGGCCGCGGCGACCACCGCAGGTTGCTGGCTCGTCACTTTTTCCTCGGCCACGAAGCTGCGCAGCGCCACGGTGCCGGCCCCACGTGGCCCGGCCAGTTGCGCGTCATAACGCACGCGTACCACTGGGGCGCCGCGCACATCCAGGCCGAATTCGCGCAAATGGCCGGTGAGCGCCCGCGCCGGGGCGACACCGCCTTGCCGTGTGTCCAGCACCGCCACGCCGGCATCGGCCAGTGTATCGGCGAGCAGGCGCTGGAACTGGCGGTTGGGTTGCTCTGCCCAACTGGCGCCGGCCAGATATTGCACGGTGGCCGAAGTCAGCTGCACCGGCAGACGCAGCGTTTGCAGTTCGGCCGGCACGTCGGGGATGGCCACCGCCAGCGTGTCCCCCACGGCGGTGGGGCCGGCCCATTGCGGCGGCGGCGCATCGGCGCGCAGCACCAGAAGCGCATCGGGGGCGGGCGCGTTGCCGCCCACTTGCACCAGCGGGCCGCACCCGGCCAGCGCGAGGGCGGCGATGATTGGCGCACAACGCTTCATCATTTCGCGTCTCCCTTGGGCGGTTGATATTCGGGCAGGCGGCGGCCGCCGATCAGGGCACCGGCCGGGTCTTCATCCAGTTTCGCGGCGATGGCCCCCAGCCGCGACGTGGTTTCCCTGAGTTCGCGGATCAACTGGGTGGTTTCCGGAATGGTCTGGTTGGCCAGCATCTCCACCCCCGGCTGGGCGCTGCCGGCCAGGGCATCCACCTTGGCCAGCGTCGCATTGGCGCTGGTGACAGTGCGCCGCAAATCTGCCGCGAGCGGGCGCAGGTCTGAATCCATCAGCGCTTGCCCCGAACCGGCCAGCGCCTCGATGCGCTGCAGGGTGGCGGTGGCGGCGGTCATTGTGGTGCGCGCTTCGGCCAACGCCGTAGCCAGATCGGGGGCGCCCTTGGCGAGCGCAGCGGTGGCGACATCAGTGTTCTTCAAGATGCCGGCCAATGCTTCGCGATTTTCGTCCTTCAACACATCGTTCAGCCGTTTGGTGAGCAACGACACGTTCGACAGCACTTCCGGCGCGGTGGCGAGCAGATCGTTGAGGCCACCCGTGCGCGGCGGGATCACCGGGGCGCCATCAGGGCCAGGCGTGGTGATCGGCTTGCCGCCTTCCATCGCGCCGGCCAGCTGGATCTGCGACACGCCGGTGAAGCCCACGCCTTCCACCCCGGCCGTGGTGCCTTCCAGCACCGGCACTTCGCCATCGATGTTGATGCGCACCCGCACATATTCCGGGCGCTGCGGCAGCAGGCGGATCTGGGTGATCTTGCCCACGGTGACGCCGTTGAACTGCACCGGCGATCCCAGCGCCAGGCCGGTGATCGATTGCTTGAAGTAGACGTCGTACACCTTGCTGTCGCCGCCGGAAAAGCGCGCCAGCCACAGCACCATCAGGAAGATGCCCACCACCATGGCCAGCGCGATACTGCCCACGATCACATAGTTGCTGCGGTTCTCCATCAGGCTGAGTCCCCGGTTGCGGCCCGCCCGCGCGGTCCGCCGAAATATTCCTGCACCCACGGATGATCAAACGCGCGCAGTTGATCAACCGTGCCACAGGCCAGCACCTTGCCGTCGCCCAATACTGCCACCCGGTCACAGATCGCGATCAACGTGTCGAGATCGTGGGTGATCAGGAACAGCGTGAGCCCCAACGTGTCTTTCAGCAGCTTGATGAGATTGTCAAAAGCCGCCGCCGAAATCGGATCGAGGCCCGCCGTAGGCTCATCCAGAAACAGCAGCGGCGGATCGAGCGCCAGCGCGCGGGCAAGGCCGGCCCGCTTTTTCATGCCGCCCGACAGCTCGGATGGGAATTTGGTGCATGAATCCGCCGGCAGGCCGACCTGGCGCAGGCGGGCAGCGGCCAGCGCGTCCATCACCGCATCGGGCAGCGCGAGGAACTCGCGCATCGGCACTTCGATATTCTCGGCCACGGTGAGGCCGGAAAACAGCGCACCTTCCTGGAACAACACACCCCATTGCCGGCGCAAGGCCCGCTGGGCGGCGGGATCGGCGGTGAGCGCATCCTGGCCAAAGATGGAAACGCTGCCGGCCCGGGCTGCTTGCAATCCAATGATGGTGCGCATCAGCACCGATTTGCCGCTGCCCGAACCGCCGACGAGCCCCAATATCTCGCCGCGCGCCACATCCAGATCGAGATGATCGTGCAGAACATGATCGCCAAAACCGGTCACCAGCCCACGCACCCGCACAGCCACATCGGCATCATCAGGCAGGGTGGCGGACAGCGCAGCCATCAGTTGTAGCCCAGCGCGCTGAAGAAGAAGGCGAAGAAGGCATCGAACACGATGACCACGAAGATGGCTTCCACCACCGCCTGCGTGGTGCGGCTGCCCACCGATTCGGCGTTGCCGGTCACCTGAAAGCCGTGGAAACAACCCATGATGGCGATGATGAAACCGAACACCGGCGCCTTGATCATGCCGATGGCAAAATCGGACACCAGAATCACTTCCTGCAGGCGGGTGATGTAGGAGGCCGGCGGCATCGCCAGTTCGCTCCAGGCAAACAGGCCGCCGGCGATCAGCGCGCACATCCCACCATAGAAGGCGAGGCCGAGCAGCATCAGCGAACATGCGATCACCCGCGGCACCACCAGCACCTCGATCGGATCAAGGCCGATGGTGCGCAGGGCATCGATTTCCTGGTTGAGCTTCATCGAACCGATCTGGGCCGCAAACGCCGATCCAGAGCGGCCCGCCACCATGATGGCGGTGAGCAAGATGCCCAGTTCGCGCGTGGTGGCGCGGCCGATCAGGTTGACGGTGAACACCTCTGCCCCGAACTGGCGCAACTGCACTGCGCCCTGTTGTGCCACCACCAGGCCGACCAGGAACAGCAACAGCCCGACGATGCCCAGCGCGTTGACGCCGATGGCTTCGCCCTGATGCGCCACGGCATGCCAGCGCAAGCGGCGGCGGCCGATCAGCGTCAAGGCCAGCACCACCAGGGTCTGCCCCAGAAAGGCGAGGAAGCCGCCGGCATTGTCGGCCTGGTGCACCACGGCCCGGCCGATCTGCTCCAGCCGGGCCAGCACCGGATTGCCCCTGTCGGCCCGGCGCTTCACGGGCGGCGGCGGTACGGTGAGGGCGCGGATTAGCCGATCGATATCCGGAGCAGCGCCTTGCACCTGGGCCGTGTGGCCCGCGTCGTTCCAGCGGTTGATCAGGCTGTTGATGGCCCAGGCACCCGCGGTATCGATGGCTGTTGCCGCCGAAAGATCGACAGAAAGCCCCGGCGCGCGCGGCTGCACTGCAGCCAGTTCATCGGCCAGCGTGGCCACATCGTCAATGGTCAGCCGGCCGGACAGCACCACGCGGGCGCCACCGTCGCCTGTGTCCTGCCAGCTGATACTGCTGCCATAATGGCCGCCACTGCCCATGGCCGGTAAACTGGGCTATGCGAGGGCAAATGCCAAGGGGAACAAATACCTCCGTGCCGAACGAAGTCGCCGTTTACGATCTGGACCGGACGCTGACCGATACTGGCAGTTGGACGCATTTCATTGCGTACTGGCTGCGGAATGAAGCGCCGTGGCGCGTGATTTTGGTGCCGTTGGTGGCGCTGGGTGCGCTGGCCTATGGTGTCAGGCTGATTTCGCGCAGCGGCATCAAGAGCTGGGCGCACCGCTGGTTGATCGGGGAACGGGTGGCGGAAAGCCGTATGGCGGCAGCGGCGGCGTGTTTCGCCGAAACCTTTGTGGCAGCACATGCAATGCTGGGCGCGCGCGCCGCGTTGGGCAATGATGCCGCCCTTGGCCGTAGGCTGGTGATCGCATCGGCCAGTCACAGTTTTTATGTGCGCGCCATTGCGGCCAAGCTGGGCGTGGCCGATGTGGTGGCAACCGAAGCGGTGCGGCGCGGCGGCTGGCTGACCAGCCGGCTGGCGGGCGAAAATTGCTATGGCGCTGCCAAACGGCGGGCACTGGAAGCGTGGCTGGCACGCGAAGGTCTCGAGGGTGCAGTTGTGCATTTCACCAGCGATCATCACAGTGACGTGCCATGTTTCGAACTTGCACTGGAAAGTGGCGGCACTGTGCTGTGTGCCCACCCATCGGCAAAGCTGGCGGCGATCGCGGTGGAGCGTGACTGGCCCACCGCACAGTGGGGCCGGATCAGGGGCAGCCTGCTGGAACGGGCATGAAAAAAGCCGGCCCCGGATGATCCGGAGCCGGCCCCTTCAAGCGCTGGCCTGGTGTCAGGCGGCCGCCGTCACACCGCGACGGCGGCGCATGGTGGCCCCAGTCAGGCCAAAGCCCATGATCAGCAACGCCCAACTGGCCGGTTCCGGCACCGCGGTCGTTGCGATGAAATCGGTGTGGATGTAAACCGGAACATAACCGGAGAATTCACCCCAGCCAGAGTTCAGGCCGCCGCCGAAATCACCAAAGTTGGTGCCGAAAGTCAGGCCATAGCTGTTGATCGTGGCCAACTTGCCATCGACGAAGCCCGGACCGCCCGAATCGCCCCCAGCAATGCCGACTTCACGGGCACCAACGCCGAAATTAATCGGGAACAGCGTGTTTCCGATCGGACCAAGGCCAAGAGCGTTGGCGATGCGGCGCGACTGATCCTGAGCCTGCGTGCCGTTGTCGAAATCAGAGATGAAGCTGAATTCGATGTCGGCCGTACCGAAGAAGTTTTCACCAGCGATGACATCCGTGAAGAAGCCCTGGAAGCGCGAATCGCCCCAAGCATAATCATAGATATTGTCGCCTTCGCGCAGGAAGCCGGTGCGGGCACCGAACGGCGGGGTGTTGCCGTTGTTGCCGCCAGTGGTCGAACGCGTGCCATAGCCGGCGACGTTGAACTGCATCCCGGTCAGATCGTTCGTGGTGAAGAGATCATAACGCTGGGCCGAAGCCGGCGCTTCCTTGTTGATGCGCAGGATGGCGATGTCGTTCTGGTCGATCACTTCGCCGGTATATTCCGGATGCACGAAATAGGCGGTGACGGTGCGGGTTTCGCTGGTGTTGCCAACGCCAACGGCGCGCTGGTCTGGATTGCCATTGAAGAAGTGGACAGTGGTTTTCACCGGGTTGGCAGTGCCGGCGCCGTCGCTGACGCAGTGGGCCGCCGTCGCGATGGAGCGGCCATCGGCCATGACGCTGCCCGAGCAGATGAATGCACTGCCGTTGGAATACTCCATGATCAGGGCGACCGTGCCGCTCTTGTTGGCGGACGGCTTGTAGATCGGGTTGCCGCCGCCGATGGTGTTGCTTGGGGCGAGCACATCGGAAGTCGCCGTCTGGCCGATGACGCGGCTGACAGCCGACCAGCTCATGCCATTCTTGCTGCCGCCGGCCATCTTGACTGGCTGGATAGCGCTCAACTGTTTGGCGGCGTTGGCCGAAAGCCCGGCGACGTTGGGCGCCGGCTCAAAAGCTTCGATGGCAAGCGCCGGCGACGCAACGATCATCGCTGTTGCGATGACGGAAAACTGGAAACGCATCACAAAATACCCCCTTAAATCAGCACCACCACGGCACAGACTGAGGGATACTACGGATGCGTTCCCGAAATATCAACGAAAAATTTACCGAGAATTAAGTTCTCTAGCTGCGGCTGCTAGCTGCGCAGTTTCCACAAGGTAAACACCGCTATCCCGCACCAGATGATGTTGAGCACCATCGACGGCATGGCGCCGTGCCAGGCGGTGTTGATCACGAAGCCGGCCGCGCCAACGAGGTTCAGCCACTGGAACAGCGGCGATTTGCCATCAAGGCGGCCAGCGCTGGCCAGCGCGTAGGCCGCCAGCACCAGCACCGCCCCGATCCAGCCTGCCGTCTCTATGGCGAGCGTCTGCCAACTCATGCTGCGGCGAGGTTTCGCAACACGTAAGGCAGGATGCCGCCAGCGTAATAATATTCCAGCTCCTGCTCGGTATCGATCCGGCACAGCGCCTGGAACTCGCCGGTGCTGCCATCGGGCCGGGTGAAGCGCACCGCCAGCATCTGGCGCGGTTTCAGGTTGGCCATGCCGGTGATCTCGAACACTTCCTCGCCAGTGAGGCCGATCGACTTGCGGTCTGTACCGGCGGCGAATTCCAGCGCCAGAACGCCCATACCCACCAGGTTGGAACGGTGGATACGCTCGAAACTTTCGGCGATCACGGCGCGCACGCCGAGCAGCGTGGTGCCCTTGGCCGCCCAGTCGCGGCTGGAGCCGGTGCCATATTCCTTGCCGGCGATCACCACCAACGGCGTGCCGTCGGCCTTGTAGGCCATGGCGGCATCATAGATGGCGAGTTGTTCGCCCGACGGAATGTGACGGGTGAAGCCGCCTTCCACGCCCGGCACCATTTCGTTGCGGATGCGGATATTGGCGAAGGTGCCACGCATCATCACTTCATGATTGCCGCGGCGGGCGCCGTAGCTGTTGAACTCCGCCTTGGTCACCTGGCGCTCGGTCAGATAGCGGCCGGCGGGGCTCGATTCCTTGATGCTGCCGGCCGGACTGATGTGATCGGTGGTGATGCTGTCCCCGAACACGGCCAGCGCGCGGGCGCCGATGATGTCGGCCACCGGTGCCGGCGTCATCGTCATGCCCTCGAAATAGGGTGGGTTCTGCACATAGGTGGAGCTGGTGTTCCAGCGATAAGTGGCGCCGCCTTCAACCTTGATTGCCTGCCAGCGCTCATCGCCATCAAACACATTGGCATAACGCGCAGCAAACATCTCGGGCGTCACGTTGGCCATCACCATGCCGGCGACTTCGGCGTTGGTTGGCCAGATGTCCTTCAGATACACCGGGCCGTTGTTGCCTTCACCGATCGGTTCCTTGGCCAGATCCTTCCTCATCGTGCCGGCAAGAGCATAGGCAACGACCAGCGGCGGCGAGGCAAGGTAATTGGCCTTCACGTCCGGCGACACACGGCCTTCGAAGTTGCGATTGCCCGACAGCACCGAGCAGGCAACGATGTCGTTGCTGTTGATCGCGTCCGAAATCGGCTCCGGCAGCGGGCCTGAGTTGCCGATGCAGGTGGTGCAGCCATAACCGACCAGGTTGAAGCCCAGCGCATCCATGTCCGCCGTCAGGCCGGACTTGTCAAAATAATCGGTCACGACCTTGGAACCCGGCGCAAAGCTGGTCTTCACCCAGGGCTGGTTCTTCAGGCCGAGCGCGCGCGCCTTGCGGGCCACGAGGCCGGCGGCAACCAGCACGGCGGGGTTTGACGTGTTGGTGCAGCTGGTGATGGCGGCGATCACCACGTCACCATGGCCGATATCGTAATTTGCGCCGGCAACAGGCACACGCTGGCCCATCTTCTCAGCCTTGCCGTAACCGCCGGCCAGTTCCTTTTCGTAAGCCGGCTTGGCATCCGACAACAGCACCTTGTCCTGCGGACGGCGCGGACCGGCGAGGCTGGGCATGACGGTGCCGAGATCGAGTTCCAGCGTGTCGGTGAAGACGGGATCGGGCGTATCGGCTTCGCGCCACAGGCCCTGCGCCTTGGCATAAGCCTCGACCAGCGCCACGGTTTCGGCGTCGCGGCCGGACAGCACCAGATAATCGATGGTCTTGGTATCGACCGGGAAGAAGCCGCAGGTGGCGCCATATTCCGGCGCCATATTGGCCAGCGTGGCGCGATCGGCGAGGGTGAGCGCATCGAGGCCGGGGCCGTAATATTCGACGAAGCGGCCCACCACGCCTTTCTTGCGCAGCATCTGGGTGGCGGTGAGCACCAGATCGGTGGCGGTCACGCCTTCGGCCAGGTTGCCGGTGAGCTTGAAGCCGACGACTTCGGGGATGAGCATGGAAACCGGCTGGCCCAGCATCGCGGCTTCGGCTTCGATGCCGCCGACGCCCCAGCCCAGCACACCGAGGCCGTTGATCATCGTGGTGTGGCTGTCGGTGCCCACGCAGGTATCGGGATAGGCGATCATCGCACCTGAGCTGTCTTCGCTGCTCCAGACCGTCTTGGCGAGATATTCCAGGTTCACCTGGTGGCAGATGCCGGTGCCGGGCGGCACCGCGCGGAAATTTTTCAGCGCGCCGCTGCCCCAGCGCAGGAACTCATAGCGTTCCAGGTTGCGGGCATATTCCAGCGCCATATTGTCTTCAAACGCCTTGGGGTTGCCGAATTCATCGACCATGACGCTGTGATCGATCACCAGATCGACCGGCACCAGCGGGTTGATCTTCATCGGATCGCCGCCGAGCTTGGTGATGGCATCGCGCATGGCGGCCAGATCGACGACGCACGGCACGCCGGTGAAATCCTGCATCAGCACGCGGGCCGGGCGATAGTTGATCTCGTGGTTCGACGTGCGGGTGGCCTGCCAATCGACCACGGCCTTCACGTCGGCGGTGGTCACCGTGCTGCCATCTTCAAAACGCAGCAGGTTTTCCAGCAGCACCTTCATCGAATAGGGCAGGCGCGAGATATCGCCCAGCTGCGCCGCGGCGGCCTCCAGGCTGTAATAGGCATATTCCTTGCCCGCGGCCTTCAGCGTGCGGCGGGTGTTCAGACTGTCCTGGCCGATGGCGGTCACTGCGCCTCTCCCTTTGTATGTGCTTTGACAAGATGTCGCACGGTCTAGCCCATATGGTGCAGCGCGAAAAGCCTGTGCGCCGGGGAATTCGTGTCAAAATCCAGACCGGTTGCGCCGGTAAAAATCTGTCACCATAAGGGGCCATGGCTTCGCCCGAAATTGATGCCCTCACCAACGCGCTGGCGCGATTGCCGGGTCTGGGCCCGCGCTCGGCGCGGCGTGCGGTGCTGCATCTGATCAAGCGGCGCGAAGTGGCGCTGTTTCCGCTGCTCGAAGCGCTGCAGGCCGTGGCGGCCAATCTGGTGGTGTGCGGGGTTTGCGGCAATGTCGAAACCAGCGACCCCTGCGCCATCTGTCGCGATCCGCGCCGCGATCCATCCTTGCTGTGCGTGGTCGCCGATGTGGCGGATCTGTGGGCGCTGGATGGACGCCACCTCTTCCCCGGCCGCTATCACGTGCTTGGCGGGCGGCTTTCGGCGCTCGATGGGGTTGGGCCGGAGGATCTGGCGATTCCGGCGCTCGTCGCCCGTGCCGGTGACGGCATGGTGAAGGAAGTGGTTCTCGCCTTGTCGGCCACCATGGAGGGGCAGGCGACCATGCACTATGTCGCCGAGGCTCTGGCCTCGACCGGCGTCAAGGTCAGCCAGTTGGCGCAGGGCCTGCCGATGGGCGGCGAGCTGGACTGGCTGGACGAGGGCACGTTGGCCCTCGCCCTCAACGCCCGCCGGCCAGTCGGTTAGAGTTTCACCAGCATCTTGCCGGTGTTCTTGCCTTCGAACAGGCCGATGAACGCTTCCGGCGCCTTCTCGATGCCCTCCAGCACGGTTTCCTGCCACTTCAGCTTGCCGGCGCGAATCCAAGGCCCCATCTCGGCCAGGAAATCACCGCGCAGGCCGGCGAACTCCATCACGATGAAGCCGCGCATGGTCAACGATTTGCCCACCACCTGGATGATGTTGCGCGGGCCGGGGGTCGGCTCGGTGTCGTTGTAGGCGGAAATCATGCCGCATTCGATCAGCCGCGCGAACGGTCTGGCGACCTCGATGGCGACTTCCAGATGCTCGCCGCCAACATTGTCGAAATAGATGTCGATGCCCTTGGGCGCAGCGGCCTGCACGGCGGCCAGCAGATTGCCGCAGGTGCGATAGTTGATGACATGATCGATGCCGAGGCTCTTCAGCCATGCGCACTTGTCGTCACTGCCGGCGCTGGCGACCACGGTGCAGCCCTTCAGCTTGGCAACCTGCGCGACGATGCTGCCAACGGCACCGGCGGCACCGGAGACAAACACCACGTCACCGGACTTGGGCTTGCCGATCTGGGTGAGGCCGGCCCAAGCGGTGAGGCCGGGCATGCCGAGCACGCCCAGGAAGCTTTCCATCGGAATGCCACCCGGCACGTCGAGCTTTTCCAGTGCAGCAGACGGGGCAACGAAGGCCTCGCGCCAGCCGAACATGGAGGAGACGATGTCGCCCTTCCTCAGCCCTTCCGCGTTGCTTTCCACCACCACGCCAATGGCACCGCCCTGCAGCGCCTCGCCGATCTGGAACGGCGGCACATAACTCGCCCGGTCATACATGCGGCCCCGCATGTAGGGGTCGACAGACATGAACTTGTTCTGCACCAGCACTTCGCCGGCGCCCGGAGCAGCCAGTTCGCGACTGGCGAGCGCAAAATTTTCGGCGGCGGGCATGCCGACCGGGCGGCTGGCAAGGCAGATTTCGCGGGAAATGGTCATGATGGGATTCTCCTGTGGTTGAAGACACCCTAGCGGCTTTGCGCAACCCCTGCACCTCTTGGCTGCGGGAGGGGTAACATGGCATTCGACCGCGCTTGCAGGGCGGACGCCAAAGAATTACATTACCGTAATGACACGAGCAGTCCTGCCACTTGTCCTTCTGGCTTTTGCCCTTTCCGGCTGCGCGGCCCGCGTTGGCAATGATGGGCCACCCGGGCCTCAGGGACCGGCAGGCCCGCCAGGACTGGCTGGGCCCGCCGGTGCGACGGCGCCTGCGGGCGCACCGGGGCCGCGCGGAGCGCAACAGGCACGACCGCTGATCGTGAACGATGCAGACCCCGCTACGATGAACCTTGGCGACGATATTGATATCGTCATTGCGGTGCGGGTCGAAAATCTGTCCATCCGGCTGCCGCGCGCAAGTCAGCTGGCAGGCCGGCTGCTGACGGTTCGGGCGGCTGGACGCGGCGGCATCCGGCTCATGGCGGCGATGGGCGAGACAGTCGAACTGGCCCCCGCATTCGAGGTGCCCAGCGGCGAAATGGTCACCTTGATGGCGGATGGCGGTCAGCGCTGGTTCGTGATCTCCACCAGCGATCTGGATTGAGGTCTCAGATCTCGACCTGAGAGCCCAACTCCACCACGCGGTTGGTGGGCAGCTTGAAGAAGTCCATCGCGCTTTCGGCGTTGCGCATCATCCAGCTGAACAGATGTTCGCGCCAGATTGCCATGCCGGGCTTGTCACTGGCCAAGAGGGTCTGGCGGGAGAGGAAGAAGCTGGTTTCCATCATCTTCAGCTTGGGCCCGCAATTTTCGACCTTTTTCAGCACGGCTGGAATGTCGATTTCCTGCATGAAGCCATAGCGAACGAGGATGCGGTAGAAGCCGCCGCCCAGATCGCGCACGCCGATGCGATCCTCGTCCGATACATAGGGCACTTCATCGATCACCACCGTCAGGATCATGATGCGTTCGTGCAGGATCTTGTTGTGCTTCAGATTGTGCAGCAGCGCCTGCGGCACGCCCACCGGTGATGTGGTCATGAAGACGGCGGTGCCCGGCACGCGGGTGGCAGCCGCCGCGGCGGACTTGATGAACACCTCCATCGGCATCGAACTGTCACGCAGCCGTTCCTGCATCAGCGCCCGGCCGCGTGACCAGGTGGTGAGGCCGGTGAAACCGATGATGCCGATCACCAACGGGAACCAGCCGCCATCAGGCACCTTGGTCAGGTTGGACGCGAAATAGGCGAAATCGACGATGAGGAAGATCGCCAGCAGCGGCGCCGCCCACCACGCCGGCCAGCGCCAGATGGTCAGCACCAGCACGCCCACCAACAGCGTGTCGATCAGCATCGTGCCGGTGACGGCGATACCATAGGCGGCTGCGAGGTTGGAGGAGGATTGGAAGGCCAGCACCAGGAACATCACCAGCACCAGGAGCGCCCAGTTCACCGCCGGGATATAGATCTGCCCGAAGGCCGAGGCCGAGGTGTGGACGATCTTCATGCGCGGCAGGAAGCCGAGCTGAATGGCTTGCTGGGTCACCGAGAAGGCGCCCGAAATAACAGCCTGTGATGCGATGATGGTGGCCAGTGTCGCCAGCACCACCAGCGGCAGCCGCGCCCATTCCGGTGCCATCAGGAAGAAGGGATTGGAGACGGCCTCCGGATGAGCGGTGAGCAAGGCACCCTGGCCGAGATAGTTGATCATCAGCGCCGGCAGCACGAGGGCGAACCAGGCAAGGCGAATGGGGTTGCGGCCGAAATGGCCCATGTCGGCATAGAGCGCTTCGGCGCCGGTCACCGCCAGCACGACACTGCCCAGCGCCAGGAACGCCGCGCCCGGCATGGCAGCAATGAACTGGAAGGCATACCAGGGGTTCAGCGCCAACAAGATGTCCGGGTTGGCCATGATGTTGCTGATCCCCAGCACTGCCAGCGTGGCGAAATAGATCAGCACGATCGGGCCGAAGATGGCGCCGACCTTGGCCGTGCCGCGGCTCTGGAACAGGAACAGGCCAAGCAGGATGGCGATGGCGATAGGCACCACCAGCGGCTGCATCCGGGCTTCGACAACGGTGATGCCTTCCACCGCCGACAGCACCGACATGGCGGGCGTGATGATGGCATCGCCAAAGAAAAGGGCGGTCGCCATCACGCCAAGGAGAACGAGTTGCGCCGAGCGTGTGTCTCCGGGTGACAGTCGCGAGATCAGGGCGATCAGGGCAAGGCTGCCGCCTTCGCCGCGGTTATCGGCCCGCATGATGACGGAGACATATTTCAGCGTCACCACCAGCATCATCGTCCAGAAAATCAAGGAGATGACGCCATAGATGCTGACCGTGGACAACCCCAGCGGATGGTGGCCCGCAAAGGTTTCCTTGAAGGCATAAAGCGGGCTGGTGCCGATATCGCCGAACACAACGCCAACGGCCCCAATCGCCAGTTTCAGCAGCGATTGTTGATGTCCGTGATGATCAGCGTGGGCGGCAGTGCCAGACGCCGCAGCGCCATTTTCCGACATGTGAATGCCTATCCGAAAAGGTTGCGCCGGTTAGCACAGCGCCCACGTTGCTGCAATGCGGCATCGGCAGGCGGCGCATGCGTCAGACTGGCGGCTGCCCCCCGCCCGCGCTATGGCTGGCCGCAGACGGAGTCTGAACCAGGGGAGCCTGAACCATGCGCATCGCCTTCCTGCTCTATGACCAACTCACCCAGCTCGACATGACCGGCCCGGCCCAGGTGCTGAGCCGCATGCCCGGTGCCAGCGTGGACTATGTCGCCAAGACCAAGGATCCGGTGATGAGCGACTGCCGGCTGGCGCTGATGCCAACGCTCACCCTGGCCGAGTCGGGACAGTTCGATCTGCTGTGCGTGCCGGGTGGCTATGGCTGTTCGGCGGTGATGAATGACGAGGAGACGCTGGGCTGGCTGCGCGCGCAGGCGCCGGGGCTCAAATGGCTCACCAGTGTCTGTACCGGATCGCTGATCCTTGCCGCCGCTGGCCTGCTGAAGGGTCGCCGCGCGGCTTGCCATTGGGCGTGGGGCGATTATCTGCCGCTGTTCGACGCCGAATGGGTGGCGGAACGCACCGTTTTCGATGGCAACGTCATAACCGCCGGCGGCGTCACCAGCGGCATCGATTTCGCCTTCCGGGTGCTGGATCATCTGCACGGGCCGGACGTGGCCGCCACCATCCGGCTGGCATTGGAATATGATCCGGAAAGCCATGAGGGCGGCACGCCTGCTTCGGCGCGACCCGATATCGTCGCCAATGTGCGGGCCATCACCGCCCAGCGCCTGGGCCACCGCGATGCCGAAATGCGGGCTGCTGCCGCCCGCCTGAAGGGAGAAAACCCATGAACCGCCTTATCATGATTGCCGCGCTGCTCGGCGCAACCCCGGCGCTGGCCGTGCCGACGCCGGTGACCGTGCGGGTGTTGAGCCAGGGCGCCAAGTTCATTGGCACCGGCATGGGCGGGGTGGATGTCGTGCTGGCCGATGCCGCCACCGGCGCCAAGCTGGCCGAAGGACGGATCGAGGGCGGCACCGGCGATACGGCGAAGATCATGCCGGGCAGCCCGCGCGGCACACCGATGGCTGATGACAAGTCGGCGCACTTCACCACCAGCATCGACATCAACGAGCCCAGGGAAATCCGGGTGCTGGTGAAGGGGCCGATGAAGCCGGCCGGCGTGGCGGTGTCCAAGGCCGAAACCCGCTGGCTGATCCCCGGCCAACCGGTGGTGGGCGATGGCTGGGTGATCGACCTGCCAGGCCTGGCGCTCATCGCACGGCGTGAAGGCGGGCAGGTGGTGGCCGATGTGTCGATGCTGTGTGGCTGCCCGATCGCGCCGGGCACCCTGTGGGATGAAAAGCGCTTCGAGGTGAAGGCCTGGGTGGGCGGCAACGCCGTGCCGATGAAGTGGGCCGGGCAGACCGGGCGTTTTGCCGGCGCCGTTCCGGCAGGCGCCGTTTGGGTGACGGCGGTCGACACATTTTCAGGCGCCACCAGCGCGGCGAAGATCACCCCAGCCGCAAAGCCCTGATCGCGACAGGCACGCCGGCCAGCGCGATGGCGGCATCGGCAAAGCGCAGCCGCAACACCTCTCCGGCGAGCGCGGCACCATCTTCGAACATGCTGTTCCAGGCGATGAATGACCACATCGCCAACCCGGCATAGGCCAGGGCCAGCGCCGCCAATGGCCGATCCCGGGTTGCTCGCCAGCGCAGCGCCACCACCACGGCGGCCGGCACGAATACGAACAATATCATGAATTCGCTGATCTCCACCGCCCGCAGCGGCTGCGGCGCCGGCAGATCGGCTGGCCAGTCGCGCATGCGCCAGCCCAGCCAGCCATAGAGGCCGGCGATGGTGATCGCCGCCAGCATCCACAGCCGCAGCAGCGCATCGGCGGGTGAAAGATTGGCAGGCGACATGGCGAGCCCATAGCGCGACGGCCCGCACGGCGCGAGGCTTGTGCGCTTCACCTGCGCTATGATGGTGTGAACAAAGGGAGCCGACTCATGGCCAATCCGCTTGCCCGCCTTGCTGTTCGTGCCGTTGCTGCTGCCGCCAGCCGCCAGATCGCCTCGCGCGTTTCGGGATCGCAGCTGGGGCCGATCGGCAATGTCGCCGCCGTTGCCCTGCCGTTCGTGCTGCGCCGTGTGTCGCCGCTCGGTCTTGCGGCAGCGGCGATCGGTGCCTGGGGTGTTGGCAAATTGGTGAAATCAGCGCCGGCTGATGCGCCCATCGACCCGGCGTCGCCAAAGGCTTCTGATTGAACTCCCCGTGACTGCCGGCTATCCGGAGGGTCAAAGGGGAGAATATCATGGCTCGTTTCGTTTCGCTGATCGCGCTGGCCGCTGCGCTGGCTGTACCCGCCTTCGCCCAAACCGTTGACAAGCCAGCCGAAAAGGCCGCCGAAGCCGCCCCCGCTCCTAACCGGGTCGTCGCCAAGCGCAGCGGCACCTTTGGCGGGGTGAAGATGAACTACACCGCCTTGGTTGGCGAAACCTTCTTGAAGGACAAGGAGGGCAAGCCCACTGCCGCCATCTTCTCCACCACCTATCTGAAGGACAATCCGGAGCCGAACCGCCCGGTGTTCTTCCTGTTCAACGGCGGGCCTGGGTCTGGCAGCCTGTGGCTGCACATGGGTGCCTTTGGGCCGAAGCGGGTGAACATCCCCGATGCCAAGGATGATGGCGCGCCGCCCTATGACATCAGCGACAACCCCGAATCTCTGCTCGATGTCGCCGATCTGGTGTTCATCGATCCGGTCGGCACCGGCTGGAGCCATGCCCTGGGCAAGACTGATCCCAAGGACTTCTGGGGCGTTAACAGCGATGCCAAGTCCGTCGCGGAGTTCATCCGCCTGTGGCTGAACGAGCACAACCGCTGGAACGCACCCAAGTTCCTGGGCGGCGAATCCTATGGCACCACCCGCTCGGCCGCCGTGGCCTATGAGTTGAACCGGCAGTATAATGATGTCGCGTTCAACGGCGTCATCCTCATCTCCGCCATCCTCGATTTCGGGCTGGAAGCCGAGGATGAGGGCAACGAGATGCAATATATGGGCCTGCTGCCCAGCTATGCCGCCGCCGCCTGGTATCACGACAAGATCCCGAACAAGCCCGCCAGTGTCGAAGCCTGGGCCGCCGAAGCCCGCGCCTTTGCCAGCGGCGCCTACATCACGGCGCTGATCAAGGGGAACAGTCTGCCCGCCGCCGAACGCGCCGCCATCCGCAAGGAACTGGCCCGCTTCACTGGCCTGTCCGAAACCTATCTCGAACAGGCCAATCTTCGCGTCACCCCCGGCCGATTCTACAAGGAACTGCTGCGCGACCGTGGCCTCACCATCGGCCGCCTCGATGCCCGCTACACCGGCAAGGATTACGACAACGCCGGCGAAGGGCCCGATAACGACCCCAGCTTCTACGGGATCGATGCCTCCTATCCGGCGGCGGTGAACGCCTACCTGCGCGGCGATCTCGGTTACAAGACTGATCGCAGCTACGTCTCCATCGGCGGCGTCGGCCCGTGGGACTGGCGCCTGGGCAATGGCCGCGATGCCTATGTCAACGTCGCCCCTGGCCTCGCCCGCACCCTGCGCGAAAACAGCAAGACGAAAGTCTGGGTCGGCCAAGGCTGGTATGATTTCGCTACGCCGTTCCACTTCGCCGAATATTCGATGAACCGCCCCGGCTGGCCCGAAGGCCGCACCGAATTCCACTATTACGACGCCGGCCACATGATGTACGTGCGCGGCCAGGATCGGCTGAAACTGTCCAATGATCTGAGGGACTTCATCCGCCGCCAGAAGTGAAGTCAAGGCGGCCCAAAGCCGCCTGAACCCGTTCGACGGCGCGGTTCCGCCGGCCACGAGGGCAAAGGCGGAAAGGAATGAGGAGGCCTCCGGCGGGCAGGGGCTGAGCCCCTGCACCCACTTTCGTTTTCGGGTGCGCTGTTTGGCGGGCGCGTCCCATTAGAGGTGCACGGATTAAGCCTGATCATGCATGGTCGCGGACCACTGAGACCAGGGCGAACAATCAGTTTGAGTTGGCTGGCCCAATGATCTTCATGATCTGATCGGCGATTTGCTCCGGCGTCAGGATGAAATCCACGCACCCGCTGGCAATGGCGCTGTCTGGCATGTCGGGCTGTCCCGCTGAGGCCGGCAATTGTGCGATCGTCGTGCCCCCGCAGTTTCGGATTGCGCACAAGGCGTCCGCACCGTCGCCGTCGAAACCGGACACGATCACTGCAACCAGCTTGCCATGCCAGTGCTCGGTCAAAGACTGGAGGAAGACGGTGATGACATCGGGCCATCCTCTTGGCTTGGAAATGGGCATCAGGCGAAATTCGCCGTTCAGCACATGCAAATCCCGCTGGGATGGAATGATGAACACGTGGTTCGGCTGGATATCGAGGCCTTCGGTAATCAGCTCGACAGGCATATCGGTATAGTTCGGCAGAATTTCGTGCAGACGGGTCGATACCGTCCGCAGGTGGTTCACGATGACAATCGCCGCCCCGAGATCGGGCGGCAGATTCGCGAGCAAGCGTTCATAGGCGTCGAGCCCGCCCGCCGACCCGCCCACGCAGATAATTGGCACGTTCTGCGGAATCATTATGTGTGAGCCCTCCTCTGCATTGCCTTGATCTCGGATCAACCAGACTAGCGGCGGGCGCGTTGCCACCGCAGCCGTGGAGTCTACTCACGTCGAAGAGTCCATCGCATCGCAGCCGGATCATGTCCGGGCTGACGTGTGGAAGGTGAGGTGTGCTCCAGAACAAACGGGTGCAGGGACGGGTCCCTGCCCGCCGGAGGCCCTTCTTCCGTCAGACCGGATAGCGCGTCGCCATCATCGCCCACGACCGCCGGGCCAATTCGGCCAGCACGCCCATATCGATATCGGCGAGTTTCTTGATGTAGAGGCACGACACGCCGGTGCTGGCCTTGCCCAACCCAGCCAGAAGGTCGGCCTGGCCGTCGAAGCCATCCATCAGATAGACGACGTGGTTCGCCTTGCGCGGGGAGAAGCCGAGGCGGGGCCAAGTGCCGGTTTTGGTGAGATAGGTGCCATAGCCGATGATGCTGCTGCCCCACATGACGGGTGGGAAGCCGGCGACCGTTTCGAGCAGGGCGGCGATGGCCTGGGCTTCGTCACGGCGGCGGGCGGGTTCAAGGGCGGCCAGGAAAGCCGGGACGCTGGCATCGGTGGGTAATGTCTTTGGTGTGTCGGCCACGGTAACGCCTCCGCTTGCGTTGCGGGAGCTTAGCAAATAGGCGCGCAACCACAACGTGAGGGAATGACGATGGCTGATTCGATCAACAAGGTGGTGCTGGCCTATTCGGGCGGGCTGGATACCAGCGTGATCCTGAAGTGGCTGCAGACGGAATATCAGTGCGAGGTCGTCACCTTCACCGCCGATCTGGGCCAGGGTGAAGAGCTGGAGCCGGCGCGGGCCAAGGCGCTGCTGCTCGGCATCAAGCCGGAGAATATCTTCATCGACGATCTGCGCGAAGAGTTCGTGAAGGATTATGTGTTCCCGATGATGCGCGCCAACGCGCTGTATGAAGGCCTGTATCTGCTCGGCACGTCGATCGCGCGACCGCTGATTGCCAAGCGCCAGATCGAGATTGCCAAGATGACGGGTGCCGATGCCGTGTCCCACGGGGCGACGGGCAAGGGCAATGACCAGGTGCGGTTTGAGCTGGGCTATTATGCGCTGGCGCCCGATATCCGCATCATCGCGCCGTGGCGGGAATGGAATTTGACCAGCCGTGAGGCGCTGATCGCCTTTGCCGAACAGCACCAGATCCCGGTGGCGAAGGACAAGCGCGGCGAGAGCCCGTTCTCGACCGATGCCAACCTGCTGCATACGTCATCCGAGGGCAAGGTGCTGGAAGATCCGTGGGAAGAAGTGCCGGATTATGTCTACAGCCGCACCGATCACCCGGAAGATGCGCCGGATGCGCCGGAATATATCACCGTCGATTTCCAGAGCGGCGATGCGGTGGCGATCAATGGCGAAGGGCTGAGCCCGGCGACGCTGCTGGCGAAGCTGAACGAGCTGGGCAAGCGCCATGGCATTGGTCGGCTCGATCTGCTGGAAAACCGGTTCGTCGGCATGAAATCGCGCGGCATGTACGAAACGCCGGGTGGCACCATCCTGCACATCGCGCATCGCGGCATCGAACAGATCACGCTCGATCGCGGCGCGGCGCATCTGAAGGATGAGCTGATGCCGAAATATGCCGAGCTGCTTTATAACGGCTTCTGGTTCAGCCCGGAGCGCGAGATGCTGCAGGCCGCCATCGATCACAGCCAGGACAAGGTGACCGGCACGGTGCGGCTGAAGCTGTACAAGGGCAATGTGGGCGTGGTGGGGCGCAAATCGCCCTACAGCCTCTATTCGGCCGGCATCGTCACCTTCGAGGATGACCGCGGCGCCTATGACCAGCGCGATGCGGCCGGCTTCATCAAGCTGAATGCGCTGCGCCTGCGCCTGCTGGGACGGCGCGACGGGCGCTGAGCCCTGCGGTTTTGCTGTGGTGTGATTGACGCGTGCGCCCGCTGTGGCGATGCTTGTTATGCGCCTCAACGTCCGCTCGTGATCAACAGCCAATGCTGAACTGCCCAACCGGGCCAGGCTCATTGCCGGCTTCGGTCTCATCGGCGCGGCCGGCCACCGCCGTCGTTCCGAAATCGCCTGACGGCCGGGGTGCCGCCGCTCTCATCGCTTTCGTTCGGCTCGCTGGCGGGCATGCGCATGTGTCGGGAATCTTTACACACACGGGCACTGAGATGGGCAACGGCTTCTGGCAGGGTCAGAACCGAATATTGTTAACCAATTTCTAATTTTCACTTCAGAAGTTTTAAGGCATGATGAATCCGACTCGCCAGACAGGGCCGATTCGTGGCGCGGGGCGGTCAGTATGGCTGTTTGTCAGGGGAAAACCTGACCGGACCGGGTGCTTGCCAGCGGCACGCGCCTTGTCGGCCTGCTTTACATCCGTTTTGGATGGACCATTCGTGCAATGGTCTCAACGCCCTGCAAAATAAACAGAAATTTCGAAACATCCATTTTGGCATGTTGTTTGCATGGCAAGCGACGTATCACAGGGAGATTTCGATGCGTATCCTGACTGCTCTTGCTGCTGCCGCCGTGATGGCCATGCCGGCGTCTGCCGTGACCATCTTCAGCCAGAATTTTGATTCGGCGCCGCGGGCCAACAACACCACCAACGTGCCGGGCTTCACCGTCACTGGTGGTGCTGACATCATCAGCAACGGCACGGCGGGCGTGCTGTGTGCCGGTGCGGCCGGTCGCTGCCTCGATCTCGTCGGTTCGCCGAACGTCGGTTCGATCACGTCCACACCAATCAACTTCAACGCCGGTCGCCTGATCACCGTGTCGTTCCACCTCAGCGGCAACCCGCGCGCCGGCACCCCGGCCGATATCTTCAACTTCGCGCTGGGCTTCACCGATCCCGAAAACATCGCCGTGTTCACGCTGATCTCGGGCTTCCAGGGTTCGTACGGCAGCACTGGCCCGGGCATCTCCACCATGGGCACCTACACTGAGTCGCTGGTCCGCAACCGCCCGTTCGTCAGCTACGCGCTGTCGTTCGTCCCAACCAGCGCCGGCTCGCTGCTGCTCACCTTTGGTGGTGCTGGCCCGAATGATTCTGCCGGTCCGATCCTCGACAACGTGTTGGTCGGCAGCCAAGTGGTGCCGGAACCGTCCACGTGGCTGATGCTGCTTGCTGGCTTCGGCATGGTTGGCCTTGCCGCCCGCCGTCGTCGCAGCAGCGTTGCTGCCTGATCTGGCAAGGGTCGGTTCTTCCGGCCCTGGTCGAGAAGGATGGGCGCCGCTCCACTGGAGCGGCGCTCTTTTTCTGTCTGCTGCCTACCAGGGGATGCTGCTGCCCTTGTAGTCGACATAGACCTGACCGGGCGGGTGCGCCGCAGCGATCACATCGGCAAGGCCCTTCACGCTGGTGGCGACATCGATATCGGCATCGGCACCGCCCATGTCGGTTTTCACCCAGCCCGGGTGCAGGTTGAGCACGGCCACGGCGCGGCTGCCGACATCCTGCACGGCAAAGCCTCGGCTCAGGCTGTTGAGCGCCGCTTTCGAGGCGCTGTAGAGTTCGGCATAGCCGTGCGTGCGGCCGCCCACCGAACCCAGGATCGAGGTCATGAAGCCGATCGAGCCGCCTTCCCTGACCAGCGGCAGCAGGACGCGCCCGGCGCGGATCGGGGCGATGGCGTTGGTCCAGAACAACTGCGCCATGGCATCACGGCTCACAGTGCTGGCGGTATCGGCGCGGCCACCGGTAACGCCGGCGTTGATCACCACATGATCGAAGGTCTTGCCGGCCAGGCTGCCGGCCAGCGCGGTCACCGTGTCGCTGTCGTCGATATCCACCGTTGCCACTTGCGCGCCGGTCGCGGCCAGTGCGGGTGATGAACTGCGCTGGGTGGCCACCACGTCCCAGCCGCGGCCGATCAGTTCGGCCGTGAGGCCAAGGCCGATGCCGCGCGAGGCACCGATGATGAGAGCTGTGGGCATGGTCGAGACTCCTGTGGTTGCAGAAGGCAGTCTGGCCCGCGCCGTTTAACCTGTCGAGCAATCCCGGCTGTTACAGCCCAAAGCTCTGCTTGATACCGTCGATCACGAACTGCGCCGCAAGCGCCGCCAGCACCACGCCCAGCAGACGGGTGAGCGCGCCTTCGAACTTGGCGCCCATCAGCTTCATCATCGGGCCAGCCGCCAGCAGGCAGAGCAGGGTGAGCAGCAGCACGGTGACCAGGGCGCCCAGCACCACGGCTTCCTTGGTGACATCGCCATCGGTGCGCGCCGACAGCAGCATCACCGACGCGATCGATCCCGGCCCGGCCAGCATCGGAATGGCCATTGGGAAGACCGAGATATCTTCTTCCTCCAGCGGCTTGCCAGCGGCATCGGCGGCGGATTTCACGCCTTCGGCGCGGGTTTCGCGGCGCTGGGTGCGCTTTTCAAACACCATGTCGATGGCAATCACGAACACCATCAGGCCGCCGGCGATCTTGAAGGCGGGCAGGGTGATGCCCAGCGCCGACAGAAACGCCTCGCCGCCCAACGCAAACGCGATCAGGACGCCTGCCGCAATCAGGCTGGACCGCACCGCCATGTCGCGGCGGTGCTTGGGGGTGGTGCCGGCGGTGAGACTGGAGAAAATCGGCACGCAGCCCGGCGGATCGATCACCACGAAAAGGGTGACAAACGCCGAGATGAACAGCTGAACCAGCGGGCCGTTGAGCGAAAGATCGGTCACGCGCCAGCCCGGGCGCGCGCGGCCTTCAACGTGTTGGCCAGCAGGCAGGCGATGGTCATCGGGCCAACGCCGCCGGGCACCGGAGTGATCCAGCCGGCGCGAGCCATGGCACCTTCGAAATCGACGTCGCCCACAAGGCGCGTCTTGCCATCGGGCAAGGCGATGCGGTTGATGCCGACATCGATCACACAGGCGCCGGGCTTGATCCATTCGCCCTTCACCATGCCGGGGATGCCAACAGCGGCCACGACGATATCGGCGCGCGCCACGTGGCCGGCCAGATCGCGGGTGCGGCTGTGGGCAACGGTAACGGTGGCGCTGGCGTTGGTGAGCAGCGCGGCCATCGGCTTGCCGACCAGGATCGAACGGCCGATCACCACGGCTTCCGCGCCGGCGATGTTGCCCAAGGCTTCCTTGATCAGTAGCATGCAGCCCGATGGCGTGCACGGCACCAACCCGTCGCGGCCACTGACCAGCAGGCCGGTGCTGATCGGGTGCAGACCATCGACATCCTTGGCCGGATCGATGGCGGCAATCACGCGATCACTGTCGATATGTTTCGGCAGCGGCATCTGGACGAGGATGCCATCCACTGCAGGATCGGCGTTCAAGGTGGCCACCAGGGCAAGAAGATCGGCTTCGCTGGTATCGGCCGGCAGGCGATATTCGCCCGAAATCATCCCGGCTTCGCGCGTGGCCTTGCCCTTGGAACCGACATAGACCGCGCTGGCCGGATCATCGCCAACCAGCACGACGGTGAGCCCCGGTGCGCGGCCATGGGTGGCCACGAACGCGGCCACACCGGTCGCCACTTCGGCGCGCAGGGCGGCGGCGCGGGCCTTGCCGTCAATCAGCACAGCACTCATTGCAGCAGCCTTGTCGAATCCAGCACCAGCGCCGGCACCAGCATCTGCAGGCCGCGCAGCAGCAGCCACAGTACCAGCGGCGACAGATCGATGCCGCCGAAATCCGGCAGGATGCGGCGGATGGGGCGCACCATCGGGCCATAGATCCGGTCCAGCGCGTCCAGCACGCCGCTGACAAAGCGGTTGCGGGTGTTGACCACGTTGAAGGCGACCAGCCAGCTGGAGATCGCCCACACGATCAGGCCCCAGATCACCACTTCGGTGGTCATGGTGAAGATATTCACGAAGGCGACGATCGTATTATCCATGGCGGTGGCCCTTACAGACCGTGGCTGCTTCCCGCAATGGAGAGTGGCAAAATCGCGCCCCCTCGGGCAGAAAATCGCCGGGGAGGACCGGCATGAACAGCAATTTCACGACGTTGGCGGCGTTGACCGGGCATCATGCCGCCAGCGCGCCCAACAAGCCGGCCATCCGCGTGGACGGCGCGGTGTGGAGCTATGGCGATCTGCATGAACGCGTGCTGCAAACGGTGGCGGCGCTGCGCAGCGCCGGGGTGGGGAAGGGTGACCGGGTTGGCTGGCTGGCGCTGAACCATCCCGATTATGTCACGCTGATGTGCGCCTGTTTCCGGCTGGGTGCGGTGCTGGTGGCGATCAATGCCCGGCTGGTGGCGCGCGAAATCGCCTATATCCTGTCGGATGCGGGCATCGGCATCATCGTTTCGGAAACCGGTTTCCTGCCGCTGGTGGACGAAGCGCGAGCCACGACCGATCTGAAGACCGTGATCCTGCTCGATGCGCCGTTCGAGCGCCGCCCGGCCTTTGCCGAGTGGATTGCGGGCCATGTTGCTGATGATGTCATGCCCGCCATCACCCCGGATGATGTCGCGCTGCAGCTTTACACCAGCGGCACCACCGGCTTTCCCAAAGGCGCGCTGCTCAGCCACCGTCAGCTGCTCGGCACCATCGAAAAGGGCCGGCTGACCGGTGAGGATTGGGGCCGTTGGGACGAGCATGACGTAGCGCTGGTCGCCATGCCGCTGTTCCACATCGGTGGCAGCGGCTGGGCGCTGCACGCGCTGGAGGCCGGCGCCACGATGGTGATTCTGCCGCGCCCCGATGTGCCGGGCATGGTGAACGCCATCGCCAGGGAACGCATCACCCGCATGTTTGCCGTTCCGGCCGTGCTGCTGGCCATCTGCCAGTATCTGGAAGCCGTGCCGGCCGATCTCACCGCCATGACCGAGCTTTACTATGGCGCCTCGCCGATTCCGCTCGATGTGCTGCGCCGGTCGATGGCGGCATTTCCCAATGCCGGCTTCATCCAGTGCTATGGCGCAACCGAAACCTGCGGCACGGTCGTCTATCTGCCGCCATATGATCATGATCCCGCCGGCAACGCCCGGATGCGCGGTTGCGGCAAGCCGTTTCCCGGCAACCAGGTGAAGATCATCGACGGCGATGGCCACGAACTGGCGCCGGGACAAGTAGGCGAGATCTGCATCAAGTCGGTGAGCGTTATGAGCGGTTATCATGGCAAACCCGAAGCCACCGCCAAGGCCGTGGTGGACGGCTGGTATCTGACGGGGGACGCTGGCTACCTGGATGAAGATGGCTATCTTTATATCCACGACCGCGTGAAGGACATGATCGTTTCGGGCGCGGAGAATATCTATCCGGCCGAAGTGGAGAACGCCCTGCACGAACATCCGGCCGTGGCTGATTGCGCCGTGATTGGCGTGCCGGATGACAAGTGGGGCGAGGCGGTGAAGGCGATCGTGGTGAAGAGGCACGATGTGACGCCGGAGGAGCTGATCGCCTTCGCCCGGGAACGCATCGCCGGGTTCAAGGTCCCCAAATCGGTGGACTTCATCGCTGAACTGCCGCGCAATCCCAGCGGCAAGATCCTGAAGAAGGATCTGCGTGAGCCCTTCTGGGCCGGGCGGGAGCGCAAGGTGAACTGACGCAAAAAGGGGCAGCCTGACCGCGTGGCCGGGCTCCCCCCAATTTGTTCAGCAGTGGCCGTTATTTCGGCTGCTGCATGTCCTTGCCAACTTCTTCGATGGCCTCGCCAGTGTTCTGCTTGGCCTCGGCTGTAGAAGCAGCGGCCTTGTCGCCGGCCTTCTCCATGGCATCGCTGGCGTTTTCGCCGGCCTTGTCGATGGCGGCGCTGGCATTGTCACCGGCCTTTTCGATCGCGTCGCCGGCCTTTTCGGCATTGGCAGCGGTATCATCGGCGGCCGAACTGGCGGCTTCGTTGGTTTCTTCCTTGGTCGTCTGCGAACAGGCAGCCAAAGCAAGTGATGCAGCACCGAGAATAAAGATGCGGGTGAATGTTTTCATGAGCTTTTACTCCTCAGACCAAAGACTGGTCACGTCGGGTGTTGCCCAGTCAAAGCGTAACAACATGGCCAGTGTACCATGATTCTGATCTTATATCCCATCAATTCGCTAGGACTGATCGAATTCACTCAGGTGAGGCCGCCGATCCAGCCAGGATTCCGCCATCAATGTGGAATTCACTGCCGGTCACATAGGCGCTTTCATCTGCGGCAAGATAGGCGGCCATGGCGGCGACTTTATCTGCCGTGCCGAAGCGTTTCAGCGGCGTGTCGGCGACGAAGGCCTTCATCGCGGCCTCGCGCTCGGCCGTCGTGGTGCCCAGCATCGGTTCCCACATCGGAGTCATGATCGCGGCTGGGTGGATGGAATTGCAGCGGATGGCCAGCCCCTGCTGCGCGCACCACAAGGCTACCGATTTGCTGTGGTTCCTGACCGCCGCCTTGGAACTGGCATAGGCTGCCGCCGCCGGGATGCCGACGATGCAGGAGCGTGACGAGATATTGATGATGCTGCCCTTGCCCGCCGGCCGCATGGCCCTGATCGCCGCGCGGCAGCCAAGGAAGGTGCCATCAAGATTAACGGCGTGGACATGTCGCCAATCGGCCAGGCTTGCATGTTCGGGATCATGCGCGGCCGGCGCGCCTTCGAACCCGGTGATGCCAGCGTTGTTGACGAGGATATCGAGCGCGCCGACCTGACCCATCACCAGATCCCACCCCGCTTCGTCGGTTACATCGAGCAAGGCAAAGTGCCCGCCGATGCTGTCCGCCACGGCCTCGCCAGCGGGATCGATATCCGTCACCCAAACCAACGCCCCTTCCGCGGCAAAGCGGCGGGCGATGGCTTCGCCGATGCCGCGGGCGGCGCCGGTGACGAGGGCGGTCTTGCCTTCCAGTCTGCTCATCGTCCTGCTATCGCCGCTCATCGGAATTTCGACAAGACGGGAGCCAAGCAACATGCAGACCATCGGGGTGATCGGCGCGGGCCTGATGGGCAATGGCATTGCCCATGTTTCGGCACAGGCCGGCTATGACGTGATCCTGTCGGACGTGGCGATGGAACGCTGTGAGGCGGCCAAGGCCACCATCGCGAAGAACATGGCGCGCCAGGTGAGCAAGGGCGTGCTGACGCAAGGTGAGGCCGACGCCGCACTGGCCCGCATCGCGCTCACCGCCAGCAACGGTGATTTCGCCACGGCGGATCTGGTGATTGAGGCCGCGACCGAGAATGAAGCCATCAAGGGGCAGATATTCGCCGGGCTGAAGGATGTGCTGAAGCCCGACGCGCTGCTGGCCAGCAACACCAGCTCTATCTCCATCACCCGGCTGGCCGCCGCCACCGGCCGCGCCGATCGGTTCTGCGGGCTGCACTTTTTCAACCCCGTGCCGCTGATGGCGCTGGTGGAGATCATTCCCGGCCTCGCCACCTCTGCCACCACCACGGCGGCCATGCAGGCTTTTGCCGCCAAGCTGGGCAAGACGGCGATCCTGGCCGGTGATGCGCCGGCCTTCATCGTCAACCGCGTGCTCTGCCCGATGCTGAACGAAGCCATCTTTGCGCTGGGTGACGGCGTCGGCAGCGTGGTGGATATCGATACTGGCCTGAAGCTGGGCGCCAACCATCCGATGGGGCCGCTGACTCTGGCGGATTTCGTCGGGCTCGATACGCTGCTCTCCATCATGAAGGTGATGCAGGACGGCACTGGCGATCCGAAATACCGCCCGGCACCGCTGCTGGTGAAAAATGTCGAGGCCGGCTGGTATGGCCGCAAATCGGGTCGCGGCTTCTATGATTACACGGGCGCTGAGCCCGTGCCGACGCGGTGAAACTCACCTTCACCAAGGGCACCGGCAAGTTCGACCGGCTCGACATTGTGGCCGCCGATGGCCCGCGCCCACCGATCGACTGCCCGAAACAGGGCATCATCCCGCACGACATGGTGCATTGGGCGGTGGAATCGATCGTGGAAGCCGCCGGTTTCCTGCATCTGATTGCCGATGGTGGTGACGGCGGCTTCCGCACCGGCATCGAAGATCGGACGGCGCAAAGCGTTGAGCGGCTGGTCGAGATGTTCCAGGGCGAAGGCTGGAGCCAGACAGTGCTGCCCGATGACGAGTTCATCGCGCTTTATGCCGTGACCTGCGAAGATCGTGGTGACACGCCGTTGCCCATCACCGGGGCGCTGCTCACCGCCATCAGGGCGCGTATTGCCGATGTGACGGCGCAATGGTCGGCCGTGCCAGTGGGCGGACAATTGGCGCTGGAACTCCCCGGCCATCCCCAATAAGGCGATTTCCCATGAGCGCACACGCCCCCCACCCGGACATGCTGGCCAAGACGGAAACGCTGATCGAGGCGCTGCCCTATCTGCAGCGCTATGCCGGCATGACCTTTGTGGTGAAATATGGCGGCCACGCCATGGGCGATGCCGAACGCGCCCGCGATTTCGCCGAGGATATCGTGCTGCTGAAGGCGGTGGGCATCAACCCAGTGGTGGTGCACGGCGGCGGGCCTCAGATCGGCAATCTGCTGAGGCGGCTGGGGATCGAGAGCCGTTTTGTCGATGGCCTGCGCGTCACCGATGCGGCCACGGCGGAAGTGGCGGAAATGGTGCTGGCCGGCAGCATCAACAAGGAAATCGTTGCGCACATCGCCCAGGCCGGTGGCCGCGCCGTGGGCATCAGCGGCAAGGACGCCGGTTTGGTGACCGCCATCAAAGTGGAGCGCACCACCAAGGATCCGGGCAGCGCCATCGAACAGGCGGTGGACCTGGGTTTCGTGGGTGAACCTGCCAGCGTGGACCGCAGCATCATCGACACGCTGACCAGCGCCGGCATCGTGCCGGTGATCGCGCCGGTGGCCGTGGGCAAGGATGGTCACACCTACAACATCAACGCCGATACCATGGCTGGCGCCATTGCCGGCGCACTGAATGCCGCCCGGCTGTTCCTGCTCACGGACGTGGCCGGCGTGCTGGACAAGGCTGGCGCGCTGATGACCGATCTGACACCGACCGATATTGCCGGGCTGATTGCGGATGGCACCATCACCGGCGGCATGATCCCCAAGCTGGAAACCTGCGTTGCTGCCGTGGATGCCGGGGTGGATGCCGCCGTCATCCTCGATGGCCGGGTGCCGCACGCGCTGCTACTCGAAATCTTCACCCGCAAGGGCGCCGGCACGCTCGTCAGGGCGGCGCTGTAGGTTACAAAGGTTACGGATTCTGCTTGCGCGCGGGTGCGCGCACGGACTGCGGAGAAAACGGACCTGCGGTGGAAAGAGCCGGCACAGCATAAGGCCAAAGTGCCGCTGTAGGACAGGCATTGCCAGCCTGAAACGCGAGTGGGGGCCTCGTCCTGTTTGCCGCGCCAAACAAGAGCGGGTCCAGGGGCTCAGCCCCTGGCCGCCGGAGGCCCTTTTCCTTCTCCGGCCCATCGCCGCTCAAATGTTGTCGCCGTTCCGGGCCGATGCTAGCCTGAACGCAAAGGGGAGCATCATGAAAATTTTCGCGGTTCGCGTGGCTCTGGTTGGCGCGACTTTGCTCAGTATGCCGGCGCTGGCGCAGGAACGGCGCTTTTCGGCCGACGATCTGCCAAAAATCGTGCGCATCGGTGATCCGCAATTGTCGCCGGATGGCAAGGCGGTGCTCAGCGTGGTGGGCCGCGCCAATCTGAAGGACAATCGCTGGGAAGGCGAACTCACCCTGATCGATGTGGCCACCAAGGCCAGCCGCGTGCTCAGCCGCCGGATGGGCGTGGGCAGTGCGCGCTGGTCGCCCGATGGCCGCAGCATCGCCTTCCTGGCGCAGGACGCGGGCGGCCGCGCGCAGGTGCATGTGCTGTCGATGGAGGGCGGCGATGCCCGGCAGCTGACCAATGGCAAGACGCCGGTGACGCAGTTTGCGTGGGCACCGAATGGGGCCACGCTGGCTTTTGCCGCCGCCGATGAGGAGCCGGAGAAGACCGGCGACGCCCGCTTTGAAGACGGGTTCGAAGTGGGCAATCACTCCTATCTCGATCGCGCGGCGCGCAAGCCGATCCACATCTGGACGGTCGATGTGGCGAGCAGCGCCACCAAACGGCTGACCAGCGGCTCGCGTTCGCTGCCGCTGGGGCTGCCGCCCACGGGTGCGCCCAGCCAGTTGAACTGGACCCCCGATGGTGCCAGCCTGATCTTCGTGCAGGCGCAAACGCCGGCCACTGGCGATGCCGACAGCAGCCGCCTGATGCGGGTGGATGTGGCAACGGGCACTGTGCAGCCGCTGCTGTCCACGCCGACCAGCGTGCGCGTGCCGGCGCTGTCCCCCGATGGCCGCAGCCTGGCCTTTGGCATGGCGCGCGATGGCGTACCGGCGCACCAGGCCCGGGTGATGATCGCCCCGGCAGCCGGCGGCACCCCGCGCGATGCCGCGCCCGATCTGGATGTGGCCGTGGAATTGGTGGGCTGGCTGCCGGACGGCCAGACCGTGGTGCTGAGCGGCGCCGATGGCACCCGCAATGGCCTGTGGCTGGCCAAGGGTGGCAAGGCGACGAAGCTTGATCTGGGCGGCCTCAATCCGGCCAGTGCCGATATCGGCAGCAATGGCGCCATCGCCTTCACCGCCTCCACCGCCACCCGCCCAGCCGAACTGTTCATGCTGCCGGCGCCAAATCCGCAGCTTGGGGGCCAACCCCCGGCGCAACTGACCAGCCTGCAGACGGTGACCGACGGCGTGACGCTGGGCCGGCAGGAAACGCTGACGTGGAAAAGCGACGGCTATACCGCCGATGGCGTCATCACCTACCCACCCGACTACAAGCCCGGCGAGAAGCGGCCGCTGGTGCTTTACATCCACGGCGGGCCGGTTTCAGCGTCGCTGCAGACCTTCACAACCTCGTCCCAGATCCTGGCGGCACAGGGCTGGATCGTGCTGGAACCCAATTATCGCGGCAGCAACAATCGCGGCTACAAGTTCCAACAATCGATTATCCGCGATGCCACCGCCGGGCCGGGCCGCGATATCATGGCCGGTGTTGCCGAACTGAAGCGGCGCGGGCTGATTGACGACAAGCGCATGGCGGTTTCCGGCTGGTCTTACGGCGGGATGATGACGAGCTGGTTGATCGGCGCCTATCCGCAGGCGTGGAAGGCGGCGGTGGCCGGCGCGCCGGTTACCGATGTTCTGGATCAATACACCACGGCCGACAGCAACCGCGGCCGCGCCGCGCAATATGGGCCGTCACCCTTCGTGGGCGACAACATGGCGAGCTATTCGCGCCAGTCGCCGATCTTCCAGGCGTGGAAGGCGCGCGCGCCGACGCTGATCATGTCCGATGTCGGCGATTGGCGGGTGACGATCCCGCAGGCCTACAAGCTCTATCGCGCGCTATCCGATAACAAGGTGCCGGTGAAGTTCGTCGCCTATCCAGTGCCGGGCCATAGCCCCGCCGATCCGATCCGCGCCCGCGATGTGTGGCGGCGCTGGGTGGATTGGTTGAAGCCGAGGCTGGCCCCTACGCCGTAATGGGCTGACCAGAAACGAAAGCGGGTGCAGGGGCTCAGCCCCTGCCCAGCCTTACTTCGGCGCGACCACGCTGGCATCATCACCGGCGATGATGGCGGCATCCTGCGCCGGTGTTGCCACCGTGCGGGTGGAGCGGATCATCGGGGCGTCGTGGCCGGTCCAATCAAGGAACTCGCCCTTGGCGCGGCGGTAATTGTCCTTGGCGTTGTAGAGGGTGATGCCCTGCAGATCGAGATCGCGGGCTTCGGCATTGCCCATTGCGGCGAGCAGCGTGAAGCCGGCGACATAGGCGTTGCGGCGGGCCGTGGCCAACTGCACGCGGGTGTTGATCAGTTCCTGTTCGGCGTTCAGCACTTCGATGATGGTGCGGTTGCCCACGCCATTTTCAGCGCGCACGCCTTCGAGGCTGAGGCTGTTCGCAGCGATCGCGGCTTCGGCTGACTTGATCACGTCAAGGCTGGCCTTCCAGCTGGCAAAGGCCGAGCGTACCTGTTGGACGACGCCGCGTTCGGTGCCGATCTGGTTTTCCATCGCGGCCGTCTTGCGGGCCTGGGATTGGCGGATCTGCGCCGAAGGCCGGCCGCCCTGATAGATCGGCAGTGCCATGCGGGCGCCGATCACGGCCGAAGTTTGGGACGAAGGCTGTGCAGGGAAGCCAGGCGGCACGATGGCGCCGCCGAAATTGTCATTGCGGCTGACCGTGCCGAAGCCGGACAGGGTGGGCAACCGGCCCGCGCGAGCGGCCTTCACGTCAAAGCCGGCGGCTTCGCTGTTTTTCGTTGCGGCGGCGATATCGGGATTTTCCTTGATCGCGATTTCCACGGCTTCACCAACATCGGCCGGCAGGCCGGGCAGGGGCGGCGGCTGCGACAGATCGGCCGGCACTTCGCCCACCTGCTGGATATAACGTTCCTTGGAGCCGATCAGATTGGCTTCAGCGTTCCGCAGATCGGCGCGGGCCTGGGAAAGCCGCGCTTCGGATTGGGCCACATCGGTGCGGGTCAGATCGCCGACTTCGAACCGATCCTGCGTGGCGCGCAGATTGACCTCGAGGTTCTTCACATTGTTGCGGTTGAGCTCAACGATCTGGGTGTCGCGCAGCACGTCGTTGTAAGCGGCGACAACCTGGCTGAACACGCTGGCTTCGGTGGCGCGCAGCGTTTCCTCGCCGGCCGCGACACGCGCATCGGCGGCTTTGATGCCATTCTTCACCAGCCCGCCCTGATAGATGGGCACAGTCAACTGGCCCTGCGTCTGCATGGAGCGCGGGATGATGATGAACTGGCCGCCGGGGATCAGCACGTTTTCGTTGAAGGTGGAATTGACGGTGGCGGCAGGCAGGCCGGCGGCGCGCTGGATCGGCACATTCTCGTCAGTCGCCATCTGGTTGGCGCGGGCGGCGTTCAGCGTCGGGTTGGTCTGATAGGCCTTGGCCAGCGCGCCTTGCAGCGTTTCAGCAGCAGCCGGCGACAGGCCGAGCAGCGACACGCAACCCAGGGCAGCGGCAACAACGGAGCGGGCGGGACGGCTTGCCCCCAGACCAAGCGTCTGCATTCACGGTTTTCCTTACATTCTGGCCTGTCGTGAAAAGGCCGGTCATCGCCCCTCTCAACGGTGCCATATAGAGACAAGACAGCCGCTGGCCAAGTGGCCCACCGCGCGAATTTGAGCAACGACCAAATTTGTCACGGCTTCACTGTTGGCACGGCCTTCAGATAGGCGGCAATGGCAGCGCGATCTTCATTCGGCAATTCGGCCATGTTGGCCTGAACCTCCACCATGGTGCCGCCCACGCTGTCATAATCGGGCGTGAAGCCGGTCTTCAGATAGTCGGCGATTTCAGCCGCGCTCCACGCCAGTTTGCCGGGCGTGATGTTGGGGATGCGGCCTTTGCCCTCAGGATCAGGCGCACCGGCCAGCCAGCGGGCATGATCGGGGCCACCAAACTGGTCACGCGGGCTGTGGCATTCGCCGCAATGGCCTGGCCCTTCCACCAGATACTGGCCAGCCTTCACATCGGCTGGGGCATTTGCGGGCAGGGCCACAATTGGCGCGGGATCAAGATACAGAAGCTTCCACAGGCCGATCCCGCGCCTGATGTTGAACGGGAAGGGGATATCACCGGCGGCGGGCTTGCCGGCAATGGCAGGCAGGCGGGTGAGATAAGCAAACAGATCGGCGATGTCGCCGGGGGTCATCCGGGCATAGCTGGTGTAGGGGAAGGCCGGATAATAATGGCGGCCATCCGGGCTGATGCCGCGGCGCATGGCGTTGTCGAATTCAGCCAGGCTCCAGTTGCCGATGCCGTCGGGGCCGGGCGAGATGTTGGGCGGCTGGAAAGTGCCGAACGGCGTCACCAGCGGCGCGCCGCCGCCCAGCGCCAGGCGCGCATCGCCCTTGGCGCCCTTGGCGGCATGGCAGGACGCGCAGCCGCCAACGTGGAACAGACGCGCGCCGCGGGCGGGATCGCCCGGACGCTGCGCCCGTTCGGATGGCGTCAGCGGGTGCGGCGCGGTGACGAACAGACCCGCCAGCGCGCCCAGCAGCGTAAACCCGGCCAGCCCTGCCAGCAGCCGCTTCATCTCAGCTCTTCTTGATGCGGAAGCCTTCGTGGCAGCTCTTGCAGTTGGCGGTGACCATGCCGAACGCCTTGCCAAAGCTGGCGGCGTCGGTGGGCTTCAGGGCGACAGCGGCGACCGTGTCCTTCTGGAACTTGTCGGTGGCGATCTTCCAGTCCGCCGGCATCGACCAGATCGCAGACGAGGCTTCGGTTTCGCCGCCGGTCTTGGAAGTGGCCGGGAAATGCGCCGGGAAGGCCTTGGCGGCGGCGGCATAGTTGGCGAGGATCTTGTTGGCGGTGGCGGCATCAAACGGCGTGACGCCCTTCAGCATGTCGCCGGCCATCTTGGTGTCGCGGCCATTGCCCTTCATGATCGCCTTGCGGTCTTCAATCGGGCCGGCGGTGGCGACGGTGGCTGGCAGGATCACGGTGGTTGCCAGAACGGCAGCAAGAACGGCACGCATCATCTTGGTCTCCCCATTTTCAGGCCACTACGGCTGACATTCTTCATATCCCCTGCCGGCCGCCAACGCCAATGGCGCAATTGGCGCAGGAGGCGGTTGGGGTTGTGTTTGCGCCGGCTTGCGGCATGATCGCGACAAAATGGGGGAACGCCAATGCGCACGCTGCTGATCGCCGGAGCCATGCTGTGGGGCCTGGTGGGGCCAGCCGCGGCGACGCCGATGAGCCTGAAGGGGGCGATGGCCTATCCCTTCACCTCTGGCCTTGTCTCCAGCCCCGATGGCAAGCGCATCGCCTGGGTGCGCGAAGTGGCGGGCGTGCGCAACATCTGGGTCGCCAGCGGCAGCGGTGCCCAGCCGGTGCAGGTGACCGGTTTTGCCGCAGATGACGGCCAGGAACTGACGCAGGTGGTCTTCGCAACCGATGGCCAGTCGCTGTTCTTCGTGCGCGGCGGCGATCATGATGGCAACTGGGCTGCTGCCGGTAATCTGGCGCCCAACCCCGATGCCAGCCCGGATGAGCCCCAGGTGATGCTGTGGCGCGCCGATACCAGTGGCGCCACACCTGCAAAGCCGCTGGCCGAATGCGACGCCCCGGCGATTTCGGCAAAGGGCGTGATTGCCTGCGAAAAGTCCGGCCAGGTGTGGACGGCGAGCACTGATGGCAAGGATTTCGCGCGGGCCTTCTTTGATCGTGGCCGTATCACCGACATGGCGTGGTCACCCGATGGCAGCCGCCTCGCCTATGTCTCGCGCCGCGAAGGCCATGCCCTGATCGGCATCTATGGCGGGCCAGCCCTGCCGATCACCTATGTGCAGGCCGCCAGTGGTGTCGATGGCAACCCGACCTGGTCTCCGGACGGCAAGCGTATCGCCTTCACCCGGCGCTGGACCGGGCTGGATGGCTATGGCCGGTTCCTGGCGTTTGAACCGCAACCGTGGGCGATCATGGTGGCCGATGCGGCCACGGGTGCAGCGCGGCAGGCCTGGGCCAGCGGCACGGCCCTGCGCGACAGCTTCCCGGATGTGACAGGCGGCGCCAATCTGCACTGGGCGGCCGGCGAGCGGTTGGTGTTCCTGTGGGCCACCAGCAACTGGCAGCAGCTTTACACAGTGCCGGCCAGTGGCGGCGCTGCGACCCGGCTGACCGGCGATGGCTTCATGGTCGAACATGTGGCGCTCAGCCCGGATCGGGCGACCTTGTATTACTCGGCCAACACCGGGGCTACACCGGATGACGACACCCGCCGCCATGTGTTCAGCGTGAAGGTGAGCGGCGGGCAGGCTGTTCCCGTCACCAGCGGCACCGGGCTAGAATGGACTCCGGCCGCCACCAATGATGGCGTGGCGTTGATCGCCGCCAGCGCGCGCGATGCCGGTGCGGTGCGATGGTGCGCGCCGCGCTGTGCCACGCTGGCCGGGCAGGCCGCACCGGCGGATTTCGCCGGGGCCGCCATGGTGATGCCGGAGAAAGTTACCTGGAAAGCGCCCGATGGCACCACCATCCACGGCCAGTTGTTCCGTCCGGCAGGTGCGACCGGCAAGCGCCCGGCCGTGGTGTTCGTGCACGGCGGCCCGCCGCGGCAGATGCTGCTCGGCTTCAGCTCCATGCGCTATTATGCCAACGCCTATGCGTTGAACCAGTATCTGGCCAGCCGCGGCTTCGTGGTGCTGTCGGTCAATTATCGGCTCGGCATTGGCTATGGCTGGGATTTCCAGCACCCGGCCACCGGTGGCCCGCGCGGCGCCAGCGAATATCAGGATGTGATCAGCAGCGCGCGTTATCTGCAATCACGCGCCGATGTTGATCCGGCCCGCATCGGCATCTGGGGCGGCAGCTATGGCGGGCTGCTCACCGCGCAGGCGCTGGGGCGCGACAGTGATGTGTTCAAGGCCGGGGTGGATATTCACGGCGTGCATGACTGGTCGCGCACCATGATCGAAACCCTGGGCACCGGCATCAAGAGCTATGGCGACACCAACCGCGACAAGGCGCTGCAAACCGCCTGGACGTCATCGCCGCTGGCCGATATCGCCGGCTGGCGCAGCCCGGTGCTGCTGATCCACGGCGATGATGATCGCAACGTGCGGATCAACCAGACGATCGCGCTGGCCGCCGAACTACGCACGCGCGGCGTGGCGTTCGAGGAGCTGATCATCCCCAACGAAATCCACGATTTCCTGCGCCATGCCGGCTGGCGCCAAGTGAATGCCGCCACCGCCGATTTCCTGGAGCGGCAGCTGAAGCCCTGACGCTCAGCGCAGATCGGGCGGTGTCGCGTCCGCCTTGATCAGCGCCACGGCTTCGGCCAGCGGCATCACCTTCTGCTCGCCGCCCTTCAGGCTGCGCAGTGCCACCGTGCCTTCTTCGGCCTCGCGGCGGCCGACGACCAGCATGTACGGCGCCTTCTCCAGGCTGTGTTCGCGCACCTTCAGGTTGATCTTTTCATTGCGCAGATCGGTTTCCACCCGGATGCCGGACTTGCGCAGCGTATCGGCCACGGTGCCGGCATAATCATCCGCATCCGAAACGATGGTGGCAACCACGGCCTGGCACGGCGCCAGCCAGGTCGGGAACCAGCCGGCGAAATGCTCGATCAGGATGCCGATGAAGCGTTCATAGCTGCCCAGGATCGCGCGGTGCAGCATCACCGGGCGATGGCGGTTGCCATCCTCGCCCACATAGGATGCGTCGAGCCGTTCCGGCAGCACCGTATCGGTCTGAATGGTGCCAACCTGCCAGGTGCGGCCGATGGCGTCGGTCAGGTGGAATTCCAGCTTGGGCGCATAGAAGGCGCCTTCGCCGGGCAGTTCTTCCCAGCCCCAATCGGCATTATCGCGCCCGGTCGCCTTCACGGCATCGCGCATCGACTGTTCGGACCAATCCCACATCGCATCGCTGCCGAAACGCTTTTCGGGGCGCAGCGCCAGCTTGATGGCATAGCTGAACCCGCCCAGATCCTTGTAGACCACGTCGAGCAGATCGCAGAAGGCCGCGATTTCGGCGACGATCTGATCCTGGCGGCAGAAGATATGGCCATCGTCCTGCGTGAACTGGCGCACACGCATCAGGCCGTGCAGGGCACCATGGGGCTCGTTGCGGTGGCAGCAGCCCATTTCGGCCATGCGCAGCGGCAGATCGCGATAGGACTTGATGCCCTGACGGAAGATCAGCACGTGCGCCGGGCAGTTCATCGGCTTCAAGGCCATCCACTGCGCGTCGTTGCTCACCACCGGGCCTTCATCCTCGGTGTTGGGCACTTCGTCGGGGATGACGAACATGTTCTCGCGATATTTGCCCCAGTGGCCGGATTGCTCCCACTGGCGCGCGTCCATGATCTGCGGGGTCTTCACCTCCTGGTATCCGGCCGGGTCCAGCCGGCGGCGCATGTAGGCCTCCAACTCGCGGTAGATGATGAAGCCGCGCGGGTGCCAGAACACGCTGCCATGGGCTTCTTCCTGCAGGTGGAACAGGTCCATCTCGCGGCCCAGCTTGCGGTGGTCGCGCTTGGCGGCTTCCTCCAGCCGCAACAGATGCGCATCGAGCTGCTTCTTGTTCAGCCAGGCGGTGCCATAGACGCGGCTGAGCATGGCGTTCTTTTGATCGCCACGCCAATAGGCGCCCGAAACCCGCGTCAGCTTGAACGCCTGCGGGTCCAGCTTGCCGGTGGAGGGCAGGTGCGGTCCGCGGCACATGTCCAGCCAGTCATCGCCTGACCAATAGACGGTCAGATCGTCGGAGCCATCGTCATTGGGGGCAAGCTCGGCCGCCCATTCGGCCTTGAAATTCTCGCCCTGCTGCTTCCAGCGGCTGATCAATTGCGCCCGGCTCCATACTTCGCGGCGCAGCGGCTTGTCGGCCTTGATGATGGCGCGCATCGCCTCTTCGATCGCCGGCAGGTCATCTTCGGTGAATGGGCCGCGGCCGGGGGCGGGGGCGAAGTCGTAATAAAATCCATCGTCCGTCGACGGGCCAAAGGTGATCTGGGTGCCGGGGAACAGGCCCTGCACCGCTTCGGCCAGCACGTGGGCGAAATCATGGCGCGCCAGTTCCAGCGCGTCGGCTTCGTCCTTCGCCGTTACCAGTGCCAGCGCCGAATCCCGATCGATCGGGCGCGACAGATCGACGATCTCGCCATCCAGCTTCGCCGCCAGCGCCGCCTTGGCCAAGCCCGGTCCGATGCTCGCCGCCACGTCCGCACCGGTAGTCCCGCGCGCAACTTCGCGCTGCGAACCATCGGGAAGCGTGAGGGTGATGAGATCGGACATTGGTGGCCTTTGATTGCGAACAGGGCCGCCCAAGCAGCGGCCCGCCGCGCTTAGCCAAAAAAGCCGGCTCCCGCCACCCTTCAGCGCGCCAGGCCTGCAAGGCGCGGCGGCAAGGCGACTTGCAGTCAGGGCCGTGTCTTGGCAGGGTTCGTGCCAATGTCAGCCCCGCCCGCCCGCCGCAGTGCCAAGAGCCGGCCCCTTTCGGGCCTGTTGCTGTGCGATGGCCGTCGTGACGAGGTGGTGGTGACGGCGCATGAAACGCGGCTGGTGATCAATGTGGAGGCGAGTATCAGCGCCATCCCCATCGCCCGCGTGCGCCGCGATGACGGGCTGAACCTGCGCCGCACCGACAACAAGGATTGGCGCATCCGCTTCGATACGCTGCCGCCGGCCGAAAGCTGGGTGCATGATTTGCCGTTGCTGCCGTCGCCCAATCCCATGCGCCGGCTGGTGGTGATCCTGCTGGCACTGCTGGCCCTGATTGGCACTGCCCTGTGGGCGGTGGGCGGCGACGGTGTGTCGCTGGCCCCACAGTCGCTGCCCGATCTTGCTAAGGTGCTGCCACGGCCGGTGCCGCAATCCTGGCTGGTCTGACGGGCGCACAGGCACGGTATCCGCGCGGCGGTTCCGGCGGCTGGACGATGCCCCCTGCATCTGCCACCTTCAGCCCAGGGTTGATCTGGGGAAATAGCAATGGAACGCAGGCAGTTTCTGGCGGGTGCCGCCGCCATGTCCCTCTTGCCCGCGGCCGATGCCGCAGCGCAGATCCTGCCCGGACCGGGCTTTGGCACACCGCTGGGCACAAGGCCGTTTGCGCCCGATGTCTATCGCGCCCGCCGTGCGCGGCTGATGGCGGAGCTGAAAACAGGGCTGGCGGTGATCCATGGCGCCACCGCCATTGGCGCGCCCGACAACACCATCGCCGCGCCCTTTACCCAGAACGGCGACTTCGCCTGGCTCACCGGGATCAGCGACGAGCCAGGCGCGGTGCTGGTGCTGGCGCCCGGCGAGGCGGTGGTGAAGGAATTTCTGTTCCTGCCGTCGCGTGATGTCGAAACCGAGCGTTGGGAGGTGGAGCGGCTGCCGCTGGGCTCGCTGATCGAGCAGCGCACCGGGGTGCAGCGCGTGCAGCGCACGGCGCGGCTGGGCGGGGTGGTCACACAGCTCGCCACACGCGCCAAGGAACTGCATTTCCTTGGACCAGTGGTATCGGCCGATGCGCCAGTGCCGGCAACGCTGGAGCTGTACAGCAAGGTGATGGCCCGGGTGCCCGGCACCAGCATCCGCGACCAGTCCGGCCTGCTCACTCAGATGCGCAGCGTGAAGGAACCGCGCGAGCTGGAATGGCTGAAAAAGGCCATGGCCGCCACGCGCGCCGGCCATCTGGCGGCGATGAAGGCCGTGAAACCGGGCATGACGGAACGCCAGCTGCGCCGCGTGCTGGAGGAGGGCTTTGCCAATGCCGGCGGCACCGGCCTTGCCTACAACAGCATCGTGGCGGCCGGGCGCAACGCCGCATCGTTGCATTATGTGGCGGAAACCGGCCCGATCCGGGATGGCGATCTGGTGTTGATCGATGCCGCGGCGGCGGTGGATGGTTATGCCTGCGATGTCACCCGCACCTTCCCGGCCAATGGCCGCTTTACGGCAACGCAGCGCGCCGATTACGAGTTGGTGCTGGCCGCCCAGGCCGCTGCCGAGGCGACGCTGAAAGCCGGGGTGAGCTATGATGTTTTCGAAGACGCCGCCAAGCAGGTGTTCCGCCGCGCCGGGCGCATCGATGATTTCATTCACGGGCTTGGCCATTATGTCGGGCTGGATGTGCATGACCCGTTCGACCGCTCCCGGCCCATCCCCGCCGGCGCGGTGATCACCATCGAGCCGGGGTTGTACACCCAGTCCGCCAACCAGGGTATCCGCATCGAGGATCAATATCTGGTGACGGCAGCGGGATCGGAGCGGATGTCGGCCGGCATCCCGCGCAGCATCGCCGAGATCGAAGCGGCAATGCGGGGGTGAAGTGAGATGATGCGGCGCATAATCGGTTTGGGCCTGCTCGCTGGCCTGACGTGGGCAATGCCAGCGCTGGCGCAAGAGGCACGTTGCCCGGAACCAGCCTGCGCGGCCGTTGCCGGCGGCCGCACCGAAGGTTGGGCGGCGCAAAGCCGGGCCGAAGTGATTGCGCGCAACGGCATGGTCACCTCCAGCCAGCCGCTGGCGACGCAAGCCGGCCTCGCCATTCTGCGCAAGGGTGGCAATGCCGTGGACGCAGCGGTGGCGACGGCGGCGGCGCTGGGCGTGGTGGAACCGTTCAGCACCGGCATCGCCAGCGATCTGTTCATGATCGTCTGGGTGGCCAAGGAGAAGAAACTCTACGCCCTCAACGCCGCCGGCACCGCACCCACCGGAGCGACGCCGGCGCGTTATGCTGAGCTTGGCTACGGCAAGGATCCCAAGAACTGGGCGCTGGGTTCGGGCATGCCGCCGGCCGGCATCCTCACCGTCACCGTGCCGGGCGCCGTGTGGGGCTGGGATGCGGCGCTGAAACGCTTTGGCTCCATGGGCTTTGCCGAAGTGCTGGCCGATGCCGAAGCCTATGCGCGCGATGGCTTTCCGGTCTCCCCACGCATAACCGATGATTGGACGCCGCTGCCCCGCGCACTGTCGCTGAAAGCCTGCTGCACCGACCATGATCCCGACACGCTGGCGGTGTGGACGCCGGGCGGCAAAGGCCCGGCCGTGGGCGAGATGTTCCGCAATCCGGGCCTCGCCCGCGCCTTCGCGCTGCTGCGCAAGGACGGTCCCAGCGCCTTTTACACGGGTGACATCGGGCGGGCGATCATTGCCAAATCGCAAGCGTTGGGCGGCACCATGACGGCGGGTGATCTGGCCGGTTATGCCGGCCGCTGGGTCGATCTGCTGCAAACGCGTTATCAGGGCCACGATGTTTTCGAACTGCCGCCGCCATCGCAAAGTTGGGGTGCGCTCGAAATGCTCAACATCCTCGAAGCCTGTGTGCCGGTCTGGTCGCCGGGGCAGACGCTGGCCAGCCTGGGGCCGCGCAGCCCGCGTTACTGGCATTATCTGATTGAGGCCAAGAAACTGGCCTATGCCGATCTGGCGGCCTGGAACGGCGATCCGCGCTTTTCGAAGGTGCCGGTCGAACGGCTAATATCGAAGTCATATGCCGCCAGCCTGTGCGCCCGTGTCGATCCGGCGCGCGCCGCCGTCACCAAACCCGGCCCGGCTGATCGCAGCGGCGATACCGTGGTGCTCGCCACTGCCGATGCCCAAGGCAATGTGGTGGCGATGGTCAACTCCATCTCCTCGGTGTGGGGATCGGGCCTCACGGTGAAGGAGTATGGCCTGATCCTGCACAACCGCGGCGTGCAGTTCAGCCTCGATCCCGCCAGCCCCAACATCATCGCGCCGGGCAAGCAGCCCTATCACACGCTGGCCGCCGGTTTCGTGATGAAGGATGGTGCGCCGCTGCTCTCGCTGCTGCTGATGGGGGGCGACATGCAGGCGCAAGGGCACGGGCAGGCGCTGATCAACATGCTCGATCTGGGCGCCAATGTGCAGATGACGACCGATATGGCGCGCTTCCGCCACGGCCAGGTGTCGGATGTGCTCACGCTGGAGCCGCAGCTTGATGCGTTGGTTGGGGCCGATCTGAAGGCGATGGGCCACCGGCTCGGCCCGCCCAGTAGTGGAGCGATGGGGGGCTATCAGGCGATCCGCATCGAACAGGACAAGGATGGCAAGCCGGTCTATCGCGCCGGTTCCGATCACCGCAAGGATGGCCAGGCCGCCGGCTGGTAACCGGGTGATGCTTGGCTTATGCGGCATGGCATGAGCAGCCTTTCCCATAACGGCGCCAGCCTTGCCTATCGCTTCTTGCCGGGGGCGGGGCCGCTCGTCGTATTCCTGCCCGGTTACATGAGCGACATGACCGGATCGAAGGCCGAAGCGCTGAGCGATTGGGCGCGGGCGCACGACCGGGCGTTTCTGCGGCTGGATTATTCGGGCTGCGGGGCGAGCAGCGGCGATTTCCTTGATGGCAGCATCGGCCGCTGGACCGATGACGCGCTGGCGCTAATCAATCATGTCTGGCCAAACGGCAAAGTTGTGCTGGTCGGCTCGTCGATGGGCGGCTGGATCGCGCTGCTGGCGGGCCGGGCGCTGAAGGATCGGCTGGCCGGGGTGGTCGGCGTGGCGGCGGCACCGGATTTCACCGTGTGGGGGCTCAAGCTGGGCGAGGCCGAGCGGCGGCAGCTGGAGGCGCAGGGCTATTTCACCCGCCCATCCGATTATGGTGAGCCTTATCGTTACTCCCGCACGCTCATTGACGATGCGCTCACCCATTTGTTGCTCGATGGCCAGATCGGCATCACCGCGCCGGTGCGGCTGCTGCACGGCCAGTGTGATGAGGCGGTGCCGTGGCGCCTGTCGCTGGACATCGCGGCGCGGCTGCAGAGCACGCAAGTTCAGGTGCGGCTCATCAAGGATGGTGATCATCGCCTGTCACGCGAGGCCGATATTGCCGCGCTGATCGCCACTGTCGAGGAATTGCTTTGAAGCATCTGGCTGCCCTGGCTCTGCTAGTCGCTGCACCGGCATGGTCGGCACCGTCCGACCCGACGCGCTATGCTGCCTGCATCGAGCTGGCGGGCAAGGATCCGGCGCGCGCCATGCAGATGGCCTATGCCTGGCGCATCGAAGGCGGCGGCGTGGCCCCGCGCCATTGCCTGGCCGTGGCCCAGATGCACGCCCGCCACCACGAGGCGGCGCTGAAAAACTATGAGGCCGCCGGCGAAGCCAGCGAGTCCGCCCGTGACGGCCAGGCCATCGCGCTGTGGCGCCAGGCAGCAGATGCCGCGATGATCGCCGAGCAGCCGGCTGACGCGGTGCGCTTCCTCACCCGCGCGCTCGCGCGGCCGGGCGGCACCGAACTCAGCCCGCGCGCCGAAGCCGATCTGCTCACCACCCGCGCCGAAGCGCAGGTGGCTGCCGGCAAGCCCGATCTGGCCATGGCCGATCTCACCCGCGCCACCACGCTTTCGCCCGAATACTTCACGCCGTGGCTGCTGAAGGCGACACTGGCGCGGCGCGGCGGCGATCTCGTCACGGCCGAAGCCGCCCTGCTGAAGGCCGCCGCGCTGGCACCGGACTCGGCCGATGTAACGCTGGAGGCCGGCAATATCGCGGCGGCCAAGGGCGATGCGGCGCTGGCCCGGCAGGCCTGGGAGGCGGCGGCCGCCGACGCGCCCGATACGCCGGCGGGGCAGGCAGCGGCCGCCGCGCTTGGTCGCATGAACGCCAAGCTGCCTGAAAAACCACTGACGGAGGGCGCGCTGCCTGCTACACCGCGCTGATGGCTCGCTCCGATTATCGTTTCGCTTGGTCCGCCCGCGCCCGCTACGCCGAAGTCGACGCGCAGGCGGTGGTGTTCAACAGCCGCTACCTTGAATATTTCGATATCGGCATCACCGAATATTTCCGCGCTGCCGGCCTCTATCCGGAGCCCAATTTGCAGGGCGCGCCGGAACTGCACGTGGTGAAAGCCGAGGTGGTTTATCACGCCCCCATCCTGCTCGACGAGGAAATGGCCATCTGCGTGCGCTGCGAGAAGGTCGGCCGCACATCGCTGACATTCGCTTTTGAAGTGCATGGTTTGGCCAACGGGCCAGACGGCGAGGACCTGCGCGCCAGCGGGACCGAGGTGCAGGTGCATGTCGATGAACCGCGCGGCCGGCCGACGCCGGTGCCGGATGCCGTGGTGGCCCTGTTCGAAGCTTTTGAAGGACGCACCCTCAAATGAGATATCTCCACACCATGATCCGCGTGTCGGACGTGGCGGAAACGCTCCGCTTCTTCGAACTGCTGGGCCTGAAGGAACTGCGCCGCATCGACAACGAGGCCGGGCGCTTCAGCCTGATCTTCCTGGCGGCCCCCGGCGATGAAGACGCCCAGGTCGAACTGACCCATAATTGGGATGAGAACGGCTATACCGGCGGGCGCAATTTCGGCCATCTCGCCTATGCGGTGGACGATATTTATGCCGCCTGCCAGCGTCTGATGGACGGCGGCGTGACCATCAACCGGCCGCCGCGCGATGGCCGCATGGCGTTCGTGAAATCGCCGGACGGGATTTCGGTGGAACTGCTGCAGGCCGGCCCCGCGCTGCCAGCGGCGGAACCCTGGGTGTCGGCGCCCAACATCGGGAACTGGTAAGATGCTTGATATCGTTGGCGTATCGGTGCTGCATGACAATTATGTCTGGCTGGCCCATGATGCCGCCAGCGGTGAGACGGCGGTGATCGATCCCGCAGTCGCCGGCCCGGTGCTGGAAGCCGCGACCAGCCGGGGCTGGAAGATCACCCAGATATTGAACACCCACTGGCATCCCGATCACGTGGGCGGCAATGCCGATATCGTGGCGGCAACGGGCGCGAAGGTGACCGGGCCGCAAGGGGAGGCGGCGAAAATCCCGCACATCAGCCGCGCCGTGGTGGAAGGCGATACGGTGCAGATCGGCAGCAACATCGGCCGTGTCATCGATTGCCCGGCGCACACGGCGGGCCACAATGCCTATGCCTTCGAAGGCGCGCTGTTCTGTGGCGACACGTTGTTTGCCATGGGCTGCGGCCGCCTGTTCGAAGGCACGGCCGAACAGATGCACGCCGCGCTGGCCAAGTTCATGGCGCTGCCGCCGCGCACGCTCGTCTATTGTGCGCATGAATATACCCAGTCCAACGCGCGCTTTGCCCTGACGGTGGAGCCGGACAATGACGCGCTGGTGCGGCGCGCCGAGGCCGTGGACCGGCTGCGCGAGCGCGGCGATCCCACCGTGCCGTTCAGCCTGGCCATGGAAGCGGCAACCAACCCGTTCGTGCGCGCCGGCAGCGTGGCCGAGTTGGCGCGGCGGCGGGCCGCCAAGGACGTTTTCCGCGGATGAAGCGTTCAGCGATGATACAGCGAGGGGAGGGCATCACGGCAGGCATGATCAGAAACGCGCTCATCCTTGCCGCGCTGGTCGCGGCGGCCCCGGCTCTGGCAGGTGATGATCCCCCGGCCAAGGCCACGGAGTTCAAGGCCGAAACCCGCGACTGCCTGCAGACCCGCAGCATCCTGCAGGCGCAGGCCGCGCCTGATGGCAAATGGTATGCGCGGCTGCGCGATGGCCGCTGGTGGCGCAACAATATGGAATGCCCCACCCTGCAGCCACGCCGGGCGCTGGTGCATTCGAGCCCGATCGGCAGCCAGTGCCGCGGCGATATCGTCTCGGTGATCGATTTCAACCTGGGCGGCGTCCATTTCGGCGGCTGCGGCCTGGGCGATTGGGAACGCGTCGCCGGCCCGCCGCCCAAGCCGGCGAAGAAGGCCAAGTCCGAGGACTGACCCTCAGCCCCGCGCGTCGAGCCGGGCCTTGATCGCGTCCCAGATGCGCGCCGGCGTGTCGGTGCCGTTGAAACGGTCGATGGCGCGGATGCCGGTGGGGGAGGTGACGTTGATCTCGGTGAGGAAGCCGCCGATCACGTCGATGCCGACGAAGATCAGGCCGCGCTTTTTGAGTTCGGGGCCGAGCCGTGCGCAAATCTCCTGTTCCCGCGCTGTCAGTTCGGTCGGCTGGGCGCTGCCGCCGGCAGCGAGGTTGGAGCGGATTTCGCCCTTTTTCGGCAGGCGGTTGATGGCGCCGGCCGGTTCGCCATCAATCAGCACGATGCGCTTGTCGCCTTCCGCCACGCTGGGCAGGAAGGCCTGCACCATGAATGGTTCGCGCCACACGCTGCTGAACAGTTCAACCAGCGCCGGCAGATTGCCGTCAGTCTTGTCGATCAGGAACACCGCGGTGCCGGCGTTGCCATAAAGCGGCTTCACCACGATGGCGCCGTGGCGGGCGCGGAAGTCCATGGCTTCTTCCAGGCTTTTCGTGACCAATGTTGGCGGCATCAGATCGGGAAAGCGCAGCACGAACAGTTTTTCCGGCGCGTTGCGCACCTCGGCGGGATCATTGACCACCAGCACCCGGTCCTGGATCTGCTCAAGCAAGTGGGTGGCGGTGATATAGCCCATGTCGAAAGGCGGATCCTGGCGCATCAGCACCACATCGGCTTCATCCGCCAGATCGACCGTGCGCGGATCGCCCAGCCATTCATAATGGGCGCCGGCCTGGTTGATCACCTTTAGCGGCCGGGCCTTGGCCCGCACCCGGCCGTTCTCGGCGGAAAGATCATCGGCCAGATAATGGATCAGCGTGGCGCCGCGCGCCTGGGCTTCCAGCATCAGGGCGAAACTGGAATCGCCGCCGATGTTGATGGTTTCAATCGGGTCCATCTGAACCGCGACGCGCATTGTCATTGGGCAGGCCTTTTCAGTTTTCGGATCTTGCCAGCGTGGCAAGTGTGGCGCGGATGCGTTCGCCCACCTGTGCGTCGTGGGTGGTTTCCAGCATGGCGGTCAGGCTGGCGCGGGCGGCGGCAAGGCGGCCGATGCGCTGTTCCAGCCGGGCGCGTTCCCACCACAAGCCGCCCTGATCCGGCGCGATGGTGGTGAGCCGTTCATACAGCATCAGCGCCCGCCCGATATCACCATTCAGGCGCGCGCGGCTGGCCTGGTTGGACACCATCCGCACCAGCATCTGGCGGGTGCTCATTGCCGGAAAGCCGCCGGCAACCGGCGCGCCGCCGGCTTGGCGGGCAATGTCGGCGGCGCGGGCTGCCGTCAAACTGATGCCGTGATCGAATGGATCAAGCAGCGCCGATTCGCCGCCGCCATGCACTTCCACCAGCACGTGGCCGGGCAGGGCCAATGCATCGGCCCGCCAGCCAATGCGCCGGGCCAGCGCGACATAGAGGATCGACAGGCTGATCGGCAGGCCGCGGCTGCGTGTCGCCACCGCCACCAGATCGGCATTCAAGGGATTGTCATAATCCTGAGTGTCGCCGGTCAAACCGGCTTCGCCAGCGATCAGGCTGGACAGCCGCAAGGCGCGGCCCTTGGCGGTGGACGGAGCCAGATCACGTTGCAGGCTGACGGCCCAGCCGGTCATCAGCCGGCGCAGCCTGTCGGCATCCGCGCGCGGATTGTCAGCCAAGCTCAACGCGATGCCGGCTTCGATCACGTCGATATCGGCATCATCCATCAGGCCGATTGTTGCCAGTAACATCACGCCTCTTCCCGCCAGATGGCGACCAGGTGCCGGGGCCGTGCCCACGGTGTGACCACCACCGCGTCGTGCCGGATCACCGCGCCCGGCCAGCCATAGCGTGTTGCCAGCCTGCGGGCGGCTGCCTGGCAACGCCGCGCCTGCTCACGATGCAGCGCCGCCACGCCGGAGTCGAGAGTGGGCCGCGCTTTCACTTCTACAAACACCAGCGCATCGCGCCGGCGCAGCAGCAGATCAATCTCGCCGCCGGGCGTGCGCAGCCGGCGGCCGATCAGGCGATAGCCCTTTGCGATCAACCAGATGGCGGCAATGTGTTCGGCCATCCGCCCGCGCCGTTCGTTGGCTTGGCGATGTGGGTCAGCCATTTTTAAGTGCCAGTGCGCGGGCATAAACCTCGGATTTCGACAGGCCCAGCCGATCCGCAACGGCCTTGGCCGCATCCTTCACCCGCATTGTCGCCAAGGCGGCATGCAGAGCCGAATCAAGATCATCGAGGCTGGTGGCCGGCGGCGGCAGCGGCGGGCCGACGAGCACGACAATCTCGCCCTTCGGCGGCGCATCCGCCCAGCGCGCGGCGAGCTCCGAAAGCTTGCCGGTCACCATCTCCTCGAACTTCTTGGTGAGTTCGCGGCCCACCGCGGCCGGGCGATCGCCCAGCCCAGCGTGCAACGCCGCCAGCGTGACGGCGAGGCGCGGGCCGGATTCGTAGAAGGCCAGCGTGGCCGGCACGTTTGTCAACTCGGCGATCACATCGGCCTTGGCCTTTTCCTTGGCAGGCAGGAAGCCGGCGAACAGGAAACGATCGGTGGGCAGCCCGGCGATGGATAGCGCGGCAATGACTGCCGAGGGGCCGGGCACCGTCACCACGTTCACACCTGCCGCGCGGGCTTCGGCGACCAATTTGTAACCCGGATCGGAAATCAACGGTGTGCCGGCATCAGAGACGAGGGCCACCGGCTCTGCGAGCGCCCGCATGATCAGGCCCGGCCGGGCGCGGGCGGCGTTATGATCATGATAGGGCAGCATATTCGTCTTGATGCCGAAATGTCCAAGCAGTTTGCCGGTGACCCGTGTATCCTCACAGGCGATCAGACTGGCGCGGGCGAGCACCAGCAGGGCGCGGGCGGTGATATCCATGAGATTGCCGATCGGCGTCGCAACGATGTAAAGCCCCGGCGCAAGCGCTGCTTCAGGCAGGGCGTCGGGATCGAAAGAAGGGTGCAAGCTCACATGGCTATCAAGAGCCGGGTTGGAAGCGGCTGGCAAGTGGTTCGCGCCGGCGTGATCGGGCTTGGGCTGCTGGTGGCGGCCTGTTCGACGCCGAAAAAGGCGCCAACCGTGGTGGCCGCGCCGCCGCCGCCCGTGGTGGCCGCGCCCAAACCGGCGCCGTTGCCGGAAGCCCGGCTGAACAAGGTGGCGCTGCTGGTGCCGCTCACCGGTCCCAATGCGGCGCTGGGCGAATCCATCGCCAATGCCGCTGCGCTGGCCATGGCCGATCTTGGCAAGCCGCAGGTGCAATTGCTCAGTTTCGATACGGCGCCCGGCGCTGGCGAAGCCGCAGCCAAGGCGATGGCGGCGGGTGCAGGCCTAATCCTGGGGCCGCTGCTCGCCAGCGATGTGCCGGCGGTGACGGCGGCGGTGGCCGGCCGGCCGGTGCCGATCCTGTCCTTCTCCAACGACGCCGGCGTGGCCGGCGGTGATGTGTTCGTGATGGGCTTCCAGCCCGGCGCAGCGATTGGCCGGGTGATCACCTATGCGCGTAGCCGCGGCGTTGATCGCTTCGCCGCGCTGGTGCCGCAGGGCGCCTATGGCCAGCGCGCGCAACTGGCGTTCGTGAAGGCGGTGAACGGTGCGGGTGGGCGATCGACGGCGGTGGTTTCCTATGCCCGCGATCCGGCCAAGCTGGCGGCAGCGGCGGCGCAGGTGACCAATTATGATGCCCGGGTGCGCGCCAGCGGCAAGCCGCAGATCCGCGCCGATGGCACGGTGGCCCGCGTGGCCGGGGCCTTGGCGCCGGTGCCGTTCCAGGCGCTGATGATCGCCGATTCCGGCGCGGCCGCCGCCCGCTTCCTCACGCCGCTGGCCCGTTTTGGCGCAGCGCCGGGGCAGGTGGTGATTTTGGGCACGGAGCTTTGGAACAATGAGCCCGGCCTGGCCCGCGTGCCGGCGCTGAAGGGCGCGCTTTATGCCACCGTGTCGGATGCGCGCTTCAACAGCTTGGCCGTGCGCTACCGTACCAAGCATGGCACCAACCCGTCGCGGCTGGCGTCGCTGGGTTATGACGCGGTGCTGCTCGCCTCCAGCCTGGCCGCGCGTTGGCCGCTGGGCCAGCCGTTCCCGCGCGCGGCGCTGCTGGCGCGCGATGGCTTTGCCGGTATCGACGGCGCCTTCCGCTTCACCCCGTCGGGCGTGGCAGAGCGGGCGCTGGAAGTGGATCAGCTGGGCACGGGCACCGTTTCGCCGGCGCCGAACAGCTTCTAACGCACGATTTCGGCCAACACGGCGTTGGCCAACGGCCAGCCGGCAGCGGTGAGTCGCAGGCCGCGCGAGTCGCTGATCAGCAATCCCTGTTCGACCAGTCGGGCGACGGCATCGGGCTTCACCGCATCGGCCAGCGCCGTGCCGCTGCGCGCAACAAAGCGCGCCGCGTCCAGCCCTTCGGCCAGCCGCAGCCCCATCACCAGTGCTTCAGTGGTGCGTTCGGCCACGGTGAGCGACGTTTCGCTTTCCATGCCGTGGCCGCTTTCATTCACGCCAGCCAGCCAAGGCTCCGGCTTCTTGCGGCGCAACGTGGCTACGCCCTCGCGGCGGCCATGCGCGCCCGGGCCGATGCCGGCATAATCACCATAGCGCCAGTAAGTGAGATTGTGGCGGCTCTGCATGCCGGGTGCGGCGTGGTTGGAGATTTCATAGGCCGGCACCCCCGCCGCGGCCGTGATCGCCTGCGTCATGGCGAACAGATCGGCGCTGGTATCATCATCCGGCATCACCAATTGCCCGCGCGCGTGCAGGGCGGCAAAGCGCGTGCCGGGTTCAATGGTGAGCTGGTAGAGCGACAGGTGGGTGGTGCCGAAGCCGAGGGCGCGGGACAGTTCGGCCTGCCAGCTTTCGCGCGTCATGCCCGGCCGATCATAGATGAGATCGAAGCTGACCCGGCCAAACGTCGCCTGCGCCACATCCAGCGCGGCCAGCGCGGCGGCGACATCGTGCGGGCGGCCGAGCAGTTTGAGCGCGGCATCATCAAGGGCCTGCACACCCAGTGAAAGGCGATTGACGCCTGCACTGGCGAAACCGGCAAAGCGGCTGGCTTCGACGCTCGACGGATTGGCTTCCAGTGTGATTTCGAGATCTGGTTCGGGCGTCCAGTGCTGGCACGCCGCATCGATGATGGCCGCAACCGTGGCAGGCGGCATCAGGCTGGGTGTGCCGCCGCCGAAGAAGATGCTGGCCAGCCGGCGGCCGGGCAGGCGGGCGGCTTCAAACGCCAGATCGGCGAGGAGGGCGGCCTGCCATGCGGCCTGGTCCACCGTCTCGCGGACATGGCTGTTGAAATCACAATAGGGGCATTTGGTGACGCAGAACGGCCAGTGGACGTAGAGTGCGACAGGCGGTGTATCTGTCATGCCACTGGCGGCAACAGCGCGTCCAGCTGCCGGAACGCCCGCGCGCGGTGGTTGTCTTCTTCCTTTTCGGCGCGTGGCATCTCGCCATAGGTCTGCGCCTTGCCGTCCATCAGGAACATCGGGTCGTAGCCAAAGCCATTGCCTCCGCGCGGCGGCCAGACGAGCGTGCCATCCACCCGGCCTTCAACCACCTCGGTATGGCCATCGGGCCAGGCCACGCACAGCGCGCAGATGAAATGGGCGGTGCGGGGCTGCGTGCCCAGTTCGTCGTTCACGCGCGCCATGGCGACGGCGAAATCCTTGCCCGGCCCAGCCCAGCGCGCCGAATAGATGCCGGGCGCGCCGCCCAGGCCATCCACACACAGCCCGCTGTCATCGGCAATCGCCGGTAGGCCGCTCAACGTGGCCGCCGACAGTGCCTTCAGCCGGGCATTGCCGATGAAGCTCGTTTCCGTCTCATCCGGCTCCGGCAAACCCAATTCGCCGGCCGCTACCACGTCCAGCCTGTGCGGGTTCAGCAGCTCGGCCAGTTCCACCACCTTGCCGGGATTGTGCGTGGCCAGCACCAGCCGGCCC
>Ga0164293_10000093_pt1 | contig 57615 bp, 57 predicted proteins | sample GEODES118metaG_FD_111487 | JGI IMG/M metagenome (GOLD analysis project Ga0164293, IMG submission 111487) | Eutrophic lake water microbial communities from Lake Mendota, Wisconsin, USA - GEODES118 metaG | ecosystem: Environmental > Aquatic > Freshwater > Lake | place: USA: Lake Mendota...
ATGCAAGGCGACGCCGATGATGCGGACCGAGGAGGAGCGTCTGTTCGCCGCCAACAGCGGCCTGTCGCACAAGACGCGGCAGGGCGGGCGCAACCTGCGCGCCACCCGCAAGGTGCTGTCGCAGCCGGCGAAAGACATCCGGCAGGAGTGATCCGCCGGGGCGCGGCGGCTCGCGTCAATACGGCTTTCCAGAGAGGCCCTCGCGCGCAAGAGCCGTTTCGCCGCGCTGATAGGCCAACGCACCAGCCACAGAGCCGGCATAGCGCTCATGGTCGGACTTGCGCATCAGCGCGGCATTGAGCCAGGCCCTGATCCGGTTCCACCAGAGCTTGACCTGTGATGGCGGCGGAAGGCCATACTTGGCACGCACATGGGCTTCTGACCATGCGCCATGCCAGCGGGTGCGAAAACGCTGGCCGGGCACCGGTGCCGATGAGGCCCCGCGCTGGTGCACGGCGGTGGCGGCAGGCACCAGCAAGGGCGCGCGGCCAAGGTCCATCAGGCGACGGCACAGATCGTCATCCTCGTAGAACAGGAAAATGTCCGGATCGAAGCCACCAACGGCGTCGAAAAGCGCCTTCTCGATCAGGAAACAGGCCCCCGACACGAACGGGATCGAGGCCGGCCCCTCCGGCACCAGCGCCTTGCCTGCCTGGTTGAGATGGTCCGGCGATAGCAAGGAGCGGGCCGGCACGAAGCGGCGGCCATCGGGCTCGATCAAGAGCGGAGCCAGCAGCCCTGCTTCCGGGAACAGTACCGCCGCGTCCAGCAAGGCTGCGATTGCACCGCGCCCGACCAGCAGATCGGGGTTGCAGATCAGCACGAACCGGGTCCGCGCCGCGGCAATGCCCAGCCCGTTGCCCCGGCCATAGCCCTGGTTGTGTGGCGATCGCACGACCTGCGCCCCGGCAGCGCGTGCGACGCTGGCACTGTCATCATGGCTGGCATTGTCCACGACGATGACGGCGACATTCGCGGCCGCCAGATCAGCGAGGCAGGCCGGCAACATGGCGGCACTGTTGTAGGCAACCACGATTGCGGTGACATCGGCGGCGGAAAACATGCCCTCGCATAACGAGTGCCCTCAACGCTGGCAATCGACGGATGCCCCGGGAAATGCCACAGTCAGGGCGTGGATGATGCTTGACCGCCATTTGAACCGTGATCTCGATTGTGACGTGAAAGGTTGCCGCATGAACCCTGCTCGCCGACTGGCCGGACACGTTGTTGCCATGGTGCTTGCCCTCGCAGCGCCGTCTGCCGTGTTTGTCGCCGGCAGCCTGGCGTTCTGCCAGCCGGCCCATGCCGCTGATGTGACCATCGAGAACCTGAGCTACGATATGGGCCTGCTGAAGATCAGCATCCCGAAGCTCGACGTGCGCGGCACGCCACTCAGCGCCAGCGCGTTGCGCGCGTTGCTCGATCCGGCAACAGGTGGTGATGTGGTCTCGCGGCTGGTCCAGCTTCAGGCCACATCCGCCAGCATGCCGAGCGTGGTGCTGACGCAGGACATCGCCGGCACGAAGCAGGCCACCACGTTCCACGACGTCGTGCTCGCCGATATCAGGGCGGGCGTGATCGGCTTGATGAAGGCTGCCGGCGCAAGCGGCGAAATGAACGATCAGGTCGCCGGCAAGATGACCTTCACAGCTGCCGCGATCAGCGCGGAGGCCGTTGACCTGCCGCTGGCGGCGCGCGTCCTGACCACGTCCGTTCCAAATCCGGAGCAGGTGCCGATGGGTCTGCTTTACCGCAGCTTCGGCTACTCCGACTATGTCATCGAATTGCCCATGGGTGCCGGCAAGGTCAGCATTGCCCGCATCTTCGGCCGTGAGGCCAAGGCACGCCCGGGCCGCGAGCCGCTGCTCACTACCATGCGGTCCGTGATGGACATGGCCGATAAGCACAATGCGGCGGGCGCAGGCAAGAGGGACGAGCCCCGCAAGGCGGAACTGGCCATGATCGGCCAGATGTTTCGGGTGTTCGAGAATTTCGAGTACGGCGTCATGGATGCCGAGGGGCTCAAGGCGACCTTCAAGGCCGACAAGAACGACGGTCTGTTCGAGATCGGGCGGATGCGGCTCAGCGATCAGGCGGCCAATCCGGGCTTCGCGATCAGCCAGATGCGGGCCGAGGCGGGGCCGGCCAAGATGTCGCTGGCCGAATTCGAAATGCGCGATTTCAGCTTCCGCAACACGATCCGGGCCGCGATCGAGATGCTCGACAAGGGCGATGTGACGGCACTGATGACGGACTACAAGCGCCTGATTCCAAAGCTGGGCACGATCCGGCTTCAGGGCCTGGCCGTCGAAGGGCCGGAGACCGGGTCGCCGCGCCGGACAGGCCCGCCCCAGACGTTCCGCGCCGCGCTCAAGAGCTTTGAACTGGGAGTCGCCTCGCAGCTTGACGGGATTCCGACCGCGCTGAAGTTCGGTGCCGAAGAACTGGCAGCGCCCTTGCCGACCAATTCGCGCGAGCAGGGCGTGCGTGACCTGATTGCCATGGGCTACAAGGACATCAACCTGTCGTGGCTGGCCGACCTTGCTTGGCAGAAGGACAGCCGCCAGATCGACGTGAAGGCCCTGAATGTCTCGGCCAAGGACATGCTGTCCGCGTCCATCACTGCCCAGATCGGCAACATCTCGGCGGAAGCCTTCTCCACAGACATGGCGCTGGCGCAGGTGGCCTGGCTTTCAGCATCGGCACAGCGGCTGACGCTGAACGTGCAGAATTTCGGCGGTTTCGAGAAAATCCTGGCGCGCGAGGCCGGCAAGGCGAACAAGACGCCGGACGCCCTGCGCCGCGAATGGGGGACGCTGGCCGCACTGGCGCTGCCGGCGATCCTCGGGGATTCCGATGGTGCGAAAGCGCTGACAGCCGCCGTCTCGCGCTTCGTGGCACGGCCCGGCACGCTCGATGTCGATCTCAAGGCCCGCTTACCGGGAGGCGTCGGGCTGGCTGACGCGGTGGCCGTGATAGGCGCACCGCAAGCGCTGTTCGACAAGATCGAGGTCACCGCCAGCGCAAAATAGCGTCCGGCCCTGGCACTCGGTTTCAGCGGCGGGCGAGGCTGCGCAGTTCGTCTGCAACGGAAGCCCGTTCGCCGTCCGTGCAATGACGCGGCGCATTGTAGGAGCGCACCGCCATCTGCTGGTTTGCCGAGACGAAACGCTGGCGCTCCGCGCCGCGATAGGCTGCAACCACGCGGCCGCGCTCGACCCTCAATCCGCAATCATAGCCGCGCGAGACGATGGCCGCGCTGTATTCGGGCGTGCCGGGCAGATGGCTGGTCTGGTGCTGGCAGGCAGCCAGCGCGAGCGGCGCCAGCATGGCCAGCCAGCGACACGCGACGCGCTCCCGATCCCGGCGCGAGGCCGGGATGACAGAGGTGGTGTGGCGGGCGGAAGAGAAGCGGTGCAAGCGCCTATTCCGGCAGGTTGAGCCGGATGTGCAGGTCCCGCAGCTGGCGCGGCGTGACATCGGAGGGTGCGCCCATCAGCACGTCGAGCGCCTGCTGGTTCATGGGGAACAGCGAGATTTCGCGCAGGTTCGCCGTGCCGCACAGCAGCATCACGATGCGGTCGACGCCAGCCGCCATGCCGCCATGGGGCGGAGCGCCATACTGGAAGGCGCGGTACATGCCGCCGAAGCGCTCGACCACGTCCTTCTCGCCATAGCCGGCAATCTCGAAGGCCTTGACCATCGCCTCCGGGCGATGGTTGCGGATGCCGCCGGAGGCCAGCTCGTAGCCATTGCAGGCGATGTCATACTGGAAGGCCTTGATGGTGAGCGGGTCCTGGTTTTGCAGCGCCTCAAGCCCGCCCTGCGGCATCGAGAACGGGTTGTGGCTGAAATCGACCTTCTTCTCGTCCTCGTTCCACTCGAACATCGGGAAGTCGACGATCCAGGCCAGCTCGAAGCGCTCCTTGTCGATCAGGTTCAGGTCCTCGCCCACCTTGGTGCGGGCAAGGCCGGCGAACTTGACGAACTTGGCCGGATCGCCCGCGACGAAGAAGCAGGCGTCGCCATCGGCAAGGCCGAGTTGGACGCGGATGGATTCCGTCTTTTCGGGTCCAATGTTGTTGGCGACGGGGCCAGCCCCGGCCCCTTCCTTCCACATCACATACCCCAGCCCAGGCTGGCCCTCGCCCTGTGCCCAGCTGTTCATACGGTCACAGAAGGCACGGCTGCCGCCGCCCGGCGCTGGGATCGCCCAGACGCGGTTCTTCGGCTCTTCGAGGATGCGCGCGAAGACCTTGAAGCCCGAGCCGCGCATGATGTCGGACACGTCCTGCATCACGATCGGGTTGCGCAGGTCCGGCTTGTCGGTGCCGTATCTCGTCATGGATTCGGCAAAGGGGATGCGCGGCCACTTCTGCGTGACGGGGCGACCGCCGCCGAATTCCTCGAAGATGCCGGTGATGACCGGCTCCATGGCGGCAAAGACGTCGTCCTGCTCGACGAAGCTCATCTCCAGATCGAGCTGGTAGAACTCGCCGGGCAGGCGGTCGGCGCGCGGGTCCTCGTCGCGGAAGCAGGGCGCGATCTGGAAGTAGCGGTCAAAGCCCGCCATCATCAAAAGCTGCTTGTACTGCTGCGGGGCCTGAGGCAGCGCATAGAACTTGCCGGGATGGATGCGGCTCGGCACAAGGAAGTCGCGCGCGCCTTCCGGGCTGGACGCGGTCAGGATCGGGGTGTTGAACTCGTTGAAGCCCTTGGCCTTCATGCGCTGGCGCATCGAGTCGATCACGGCCACGCGGGTCATGATGTTCTGGTGCAGCTTTTCACGGCGCAAATCGAGGAAGCGGAACTTGAGGCGCGTGTCCTCCGGATATTGCTGATCGCCGAAGACCTGGAGCGGCAGTTCGGCGGAGGCACCGAGCACCTCAAGGCCGGTGATGAACAGCTCAACCATCCCGGTCGGCAGGTCAGCATTGGTCGTGCCCCCGGGGCGGCGGCGCACCTTGCCGTCGATGCGCACGCACCATTCGGCACGCACCTGCTCGACCGCCTTGAAGGCCGGCGAGTCGGGATCGGCGACGCACTGCATCATGCCGTAATGATCGCGCAGGTCGATGAACAGCACGCCGCCATGGTCGCGGATGCGATGGCACCAGCCGGAGATGCGGACAATCTCCCCGACGTTCTCCTCGCGCAGGGCGCCGCAGGTGTGGGTGCGATAACGGTGCATGGACATCGTGTTTTCTCGAAGGGACAGGCAGTTTTTGCGAGGGATGTCAGTCGGCTTTGGGGGGTGGATTGTCAAGGTGGGAGGTGCCTCATGCGCGTTGGCGAACCGCAGCTTCCTCATCATGAGCCCGTCGAAGGATGAGGGTTCGGCAGGCGTCCATCGCGAACGCCTCCCTCAACAGGCTCGGCATGAGGATCGACAGGATCACGATCGCGCTGCATCCGCATGACGGCTTGCAGGATTGGCGATTGTGCGCGTGCGGCAAACCCGCTTCACTCCGGTCATGACCATCACCCTCCCCGCCCTGTCCACCCCCGCCGAGATCCTGATCGATGCCCACGGCATCCCGCACATCCGCGCTGGCACGCTGCTGGACGCCTTCGTGGTGCAGGGCTGGAACGCGGCGCGCGACCGGCTCTGGCAAATCGACCTGTGGCGCAAGCGCGGGCTGGGGCTGCTGGCGCAGGATTTCGGGCCCGGCTACCTCGAACAGGACAAGGCCAGCCGGCTGATGCTCTACCGCGGCGCGATGGCGCGCGAATGGGGCCAGTATGCGTCCGATGACCGCGCGATCTGCGAGGCCTTCGTGGCCGGCATCAATGCCTACATCGCCCTGTGCGCACGCGAGCCGGAACGGCTGCCGCCGGAATTCGGACTGATGGGCACAAGGCCGGCGCGTTGGCGCGCGTCCGATGTGGTCCGCATCCGCACCCACAGCCTGAGCCGCAATGCCATCTCGGAAATCCTGCGCGCGATCGTGCTGGCCAAGTCCGATCTCGAAACCGACCTGATCCGCCGTTCGCTGCACCCGCCCGTCACGCCGCAGATTCCGGATGGGCTTGATCCGGCCATGGTGCCGGCGGCGGCACTCGACCTGCTCAAGCTGGCAGCGACCGATGTGCGCTTCACGCCGGAACGGCTGGCGGCCCCGCTGGCCGACGCACCCTTGTGGCGCAAGGTGACCGACCTTGGCGACGTGCTGCGCGATACGGAATTCGCTGGCTCGAACAACTGGGCCGTCGGCGCGAGCCTCAGTGGCACGGGCGCGCCGATCCTCGCCTCCGATCCACACCGCAACCATGCCCTGCCCTCGCTGCGCTATATCACGCATCTGACTGCGCCGGGGCTGGATGTGATCGGTGCCGGCGAAGCCTGCACGCCCGGTATCTCGTTTGGCCATAATGGCGCCCTCGCCTTCAGCGGCACGATTTTCTACATCGATCAGGAAGACGTGTTCATTCTCGAAAAAGCACCCGACGATCCGGATGTGTTCATCGAGGCGGGGCGTCGGCGGCGCATCAGCACACGGCGCGAGCGCGTCCGGGTGAAGGACTGCCCGGACCAGCAGCTGGCCCTTCGCTTTTCAGCCCATGGCCCGATTGTCCATGAAACGGCCACGCACGCGTTTGCCATCCGCTCGGTGGCGCAGCAGCCGGGCACCGGCCCTTATCTTGGCGCACTGACCGGCATGCGCGAGACGAGCGTCCACGGCTATGCCGCTTCGTTGCATCGCAACAAGACGCCATCGACAAACCATGTCTTCGCCGACAAGGCGGGCAACATCGCCTGGCGGCCGGCGGGCCTCGCACCGATGCGCGCGGGTTATGACGGGCTGCTGCCCGCGCCGGCCAATGGCAAGCACCGCTGGGCGGGATTTATGGATGCCTCCGAAATGCCGCTGACCATCAACCCGGCATGCGGCTGGCTGGCGAGCGCCAATGCCATGAATCTTCCGGCGGACTGGGATCATGGCGCAAGGCCGCTCGGCTTCGAGTGGGTCGAATATGCCCGCCTCGACCGCATCAGGGAGGTGCTCGGCGCGGCCGCGTCCCACGGCATCACGGATGCCGCGGCCTTGCAGACAGATGTGGTTTCGCTGCCGGCCCGGCGCCTGACACGGCTGGCGCTGGCGATGTCATCATCGGCACCTGAGCTGGGCAAGGCGCTGGCGCTGTTCCGGGGCTGGGATAGTGCGCTGGACCGGCAAAGCGCTGCCGCAGCGCTGTTCGAGGTGTGGTGGATGCGCTACCTCAAGCCCGGCCTTGTTGGCCTTCTTGTGGGCGATGCCGGAATCCGGGCATGGCTGGTGCCCGTCGATCAGGAAACGGCGCTGACGCTGCTGGAGACGCCAGACCGGCGCTTCGGCGCGGACCCGCTGCGCCGCCGCAACCAGTTGCTGGCCAGCACCCTCATGGCGGCCTTCGCCGATCTCTCCAACCGCCTTGGGCCGGACGTGTCGCTTTGGGCCTGGGGCAAGCTGCACCATGCCCTGTTCGAGCATCCGCTGGCGGAGGTGGCCGGCGCAGCCGAGGCTGGCCTGCGCCCGATCGGGCCCTGGCCAATGGGCGGCTCATCCTCGACGCCGATGCACACCGGCTATCGGCTAAGCGATTGCCGCGTCATCGCCGGCGCGTCCTTCCGCATGGTGGTCGATCTGGCCGATCCCGACCGCTCGATCTGCATCAATGCGCCGGGTCAGTCGGGCGATCCTCGCAGCAAGCACCATGACGACCTGGCCCGGATCTGGGCAGCGGGCCAGTATGTGCCCATGCCCTTCACGGCCAGAGCGGTGGATGCGGCAGCGGTGGACAGGATTGCGCTGGTGCCGGCCTTGCGCCGATAGGCCCATGCCGTCGCCGGTTGTTGCTTGCATCATGCAACCGCCAAGCTAGCATCACGCGTGCTGGAGATCATGCCATGTCGCTCACCCGCCGGACCATTCTGACCTCTGCAACGGCGGCTCTTGCCGTGCCTGCCCTGGCCCAGCATAATCATGGTCACCATGCCGGTCAGTTCGAGCGCTTGAACGCTCCGGGCCGCATGGGTTTGCCGCCGCTGCATGCCGAACACGCCGTGACGGACAGCCCTGCTCCCAAGGCCGCAGTGCAAGGCCGCTGGCAGCCGCGGGCACCGCTTCCGATCCCGCGCACGGAAATGGCATGGGCAGCCGAATACAAGGGCCGGATGCATCTCGTCGGCGGCTATGCCGAGCAGCGCGTCGACAAGAACTATCACCACGCCTATGACCCTGCTGCCGACCGCTGGGAGGAACTCGCCGTGCACCCGCGGGGCTCCAACCATGTCGGCGTCGCCACGCATGGCGAAAGGCTCTATGCGTTCGGCGGCTTCATCGAGCAGAACCGCATGCCGCATGACGGAGCCTTTGCCTTCGATGGCACGAAGTGGCACGCTTTGCGCCGGCTGCCCGAGGCGTGCGGCGCGATATCCTGCATGGCGCTGGGCGACAACATCCATCTCATCGGCGGGGCAATCGGCTCAGACAACCGCCGCTCGATCGATTGGCACATCGTCTATGACACCAAGACCGACCGCTACAGCCGCCGCCAGCCCATGCCGGTCGGCCGCGATCATACCGGTGTCGTGGCGGTCAACGGCCTCGTCCACATCATCGGCGGGCGCATCGACAGCTTCCACACCAACTCGAACCTGCACCACAGCTACGATCCGAAAACCGACCAGTGGACCTTCCGCGCCCCGATCCCGACCGCGCGTTCAGGCCAGGGCACGGTCTGGTTCAACAACCGCATCTTTGTGATGGGCGGCGAGGGCACCAACCGCGTCTATGGCCAGAACGAGGCCTATGACCCCGCCACCGACAAATGGGAAAGCCACGCCCCGATGCTGACCCCGCGCCACGGCATGGGTGCCGTCGTGCTCGGCGACGCGATCTATGTCGCCGGTGGCGGCCCCCAGATGGGCGGCGGGGTTAAGAGCGCGATCAATGAGGCGTTTGTGCTCGGGTGATCGGACAATTGCAGCCCGAATGACAGCAGGGATGGGCATCGCCGCAAATGCGCCCTCGCCCTTCGACACATGGCGCGGCGGCGTCATCGGCGCTAACACTCCTGGCCAGACAGCACTGCCATGCCGGAGACCTACCCCATGAACGACATGCTCGATCAGCTTGAAGCCCGCCGCGAAACGGCCCGCAAGGGTGGCGGTGATGCGCGCATCGCGGCCCAGCACAAGCGCGGCAAGCTGACGGCGCGGGAGCGGCTGGACCTGTTGCTCGACAGCGGCAGTTTCGAGGAATTCGACATGTTCGTGCAGCATCGCTGCACCGATTTCGGCATGGAGAAGACGAAAGTCCCCGGAGACGGGGTTGTCACCGGCTGGGGCACGGTCAATGGCCGCACCGTGTTCGTCTATGCCAAGGATTTTACGGTGTTCGGCGGCTCGCTATCCGAAACCCATGCCCAAAAGATCATGAAGATCCAGGACATGGCGCTGAAAATGCGCGCGCCCATCGTCGGGCTGATCGATTCGGGCGGTGCGCGTATCCAGGAAGGCGTGGCCTCGCTCGGCGGCTTTGCCGAGGTATTCAAGCGCAACGTGCAGGCCAGCGGCGTGATCCCGCAGATCAGCGTGATCATGGGACCGTGCGCGGGCGGGGACGTCTATTCGCCGGCCATGACCGATTTCATCGTGATGGTGCGCGACACGTCCTACATGTTCGTGACTGGCCCGGACGTGGTCAAGACCGTGACCAACGAGACCGTGACTGCCGAGGAACTGGGCGGCGCGAAGGTTCACACGACGAAATCCTCTATTGCCGACGCGGCTTTCGACAATGATGTGGAGGCACTGCTACAGGTGCGCCGGCTGATCGATTTCCTGCCTGCGAACAACGAGGTCGGCTCTCCGCAACTGCCCTCCTTCGATGTGCCCGACCGGGTCGACATGAGCCTTGACACGCTTATTCCGGACAATGCGACCAAGCCGTATGACATCAAGGAACTGATCCTCAAGACGGTCGACGAGGGCGATTTCTTCGAAATTCAGGAGGCTTTCGCCCGCAACATCGTCACCGGGTTCGGCCGCATCGAAGGGCGCACGGTCGGTTTTGTCGCCAATCAGCCGATGGTGCTGGCGGGCGTGCTCGATTCCGATGCGAGCCGCAAGGGCGCGCGCTTCGTGCGCTTCTGCAATGCGTTCGATATCCCGATTGTCACGTTCGTCGATGTGCCTGGCTTCCTGCCGGGCACGGCGCAGGAGTATGGCGGCCTGATCAAGCATGGCGCCAAGCTGCTGTTTGCCTATTCGCAGTGCACAGTGCCACTGGTGACGGTGATCACCCGCAAGGCTTACGGCGGGGCCTATGACGTGATGGCCTCCAAGCACATCGGCGCGGATGTGAACTATGCCTGGCCGACGGCGCAGATCGCCGTGATGGGTGCCAAGGGCGCGGTCGAAATCATCTTCCGGGGTGGCGATGCCGAGACCATCGCGGCGCAGACCAAGGCCTATGAGGACCGGTTCATGAGCCCGTTCGTCGCTGCCGAGCGCGGCTACATCGACGAGGTGATCATGCCGCATTCCACCCGCCGGCGCGTGGCGCGTGCACTGGCGATGCTTCGGACCAAGCATGTCGAGCAGCCCTGGCGCAAGCACGACAACATTCCGCTGTGAGCCCGCAGCGGCGCGCGACATCAACGGATCATTGATCCACGTCACGATCCGGGTTCAGATATGCCGCTAGGTTGGCGGCGTTTTCTCCTGCTCAGAAGAGGCTCCGCATGACCAGTTCCCCCCAGTCCCCCGCCGTGAAGCACCTTGCCGACATCGCCTGCGTGATCCGTGTTGGCGAGAGCCTGCCCGATGCCGCGCTGCAGCAGGCACTGGCACTTGCCACACGGCACGGCGCATACCTGACCATCACGCTCGCGGCCCAGCATCTGGCCACACCCTATTCGCCGATGTGGATGACGCTGGCGTCATCTCTGGTGGCGGACCTCAATGCCAAGGCCAAGGCCAAGGCTGATGAGGCTGCCGACAAGGCCCGCACGGCAGCGCGGATTGCCGGCGTCATCGCCGATATCTCCGTGATGATGGACCATGGCGGCGATGCCGGGGAAATCGCGATCCGTGCGGCGCGGGCGTCGGATCTGATCATCGTCGACCAGCCCGAAGCGGCGATGGACTCGCGCGCCATGATCTTGGAAGAGGCGTTGTTCCGTTCGGGCAGGCCAATTCTGGTGGCAACCCCGAAGCGGGCGCCGATCTCCGGTGCCAGCAAGGCGATGCTGGCCTGGGATGGCACAGCGCATGCGGCACGGGCCGCGTCCGACATGCTGTCCCTGTTCGACAGCATCAAGCATGTCGATATCGTCTCGGTGCTGGGCGACAAGGATCTGTCGAGCTCGCTGCCGGGTGCCGATTTTGCGCGGCACCTGTCCCGGAAGGGTGTGCATGCCAACATCGTCGAACTCTCTGTTGCAACCGGCCCCGTGGCCCGGCAACTGGACGACCATGCCACGACATCCGGCGCGGACCTGATCGCGATGGGCGGCTATGGCCACTCGCGCCTGCGCCAGTTCATACTTGGCGGCGTGACGGTCTCAATGATCCAGCAGGCGGCGACACCGCTGCTCATGGCCTATTGAGAAGCTGGCCTATTGAGGAACTTGGCCTGTTGAGGACCGGCGAGGGACTCGACGCCCTCGCTGACACAGGCTAATGCGCAGGTGATGAACCTGATCACGACCACGGCGGATTTGGCCGCCGCCTGTGCACGCTTGGCAACCCACCCGTTTGTCACAATCGACACGGAGTTCCTGCGCGACTCGACCTATTATCCGAAGCTGTGCCTGCTCCAGATGGCGTCTCCGGACGAGGGGCTGCTGGTCGACCCGCTCGCGCCTGAGCTTGATCTCGCCCCGTTCTTTGCCCTGATGGCCGACCAGCGCGTGATGAAGGTCTTTCATGCCGCGCGGCAGGACCTCGAAATCGTCTGGAACCTCGGCAGGATGCTGCCGACGCCGCTGTTCGATACCCAGATCGCCGCCATGGTCTGCGGCTATGGCGACTCGGTCGGTTACGAGCAACTCGCCAACGACCTCGCCAAGGCCAGGATCGACAAATCCTCGCGCTTCACCGACTGGTCGCGCCGTCCGCTCAGCGAGGCGCAACTCGTCTATGCCCTGTCGGACGTGACCCACCTGCGCGACATCTACCTTGCCCTGAAATCCGACCTCGAACAGACCGGCCGCACCGAATGGCTGGTCGAGGAAATGGCCGTGCTCAACCATCCCGGCACCTACGAGACCAAGCCCGAGGATGCCTGGATGCGACTCAAGGGCCGGGTGCGCAAGCCACGCGAGGTGGCCCTGCTGATCGAGATTGCGGCATGGCGCGAAACCGAGGCCCAGAGCAAGGATGTGCCGCGCGGACGCGTCCTCAAGGACGACGCGCTGATGGACATCGTGCAGCGCGCCCCGCGCGAGCCAGAGGCGCTGTCGGACCTGCGGTCGCTGCCGCGCGGCTTCGAGCGCTCGCGCGCCGGGGCCGATGTGCTCGCCGCCGTCGAGCGTGCCCTCGCCGTCGACCACAAGACGTTGCCGCGTCTCGAACGGCCGGAGCGCCACGGCGGCAACGGCGCGGTGCTGGATCTGATGAAGGTGCTGCTCAAGGCGGTATCCGATTCAGAGCGGGTCGCGCCCAAGATCATCGCCACGGTCGATGACCTCGAAGCCATTGCCAACGATGACGGTGCCGACGTGCCGGCCCTCAAGGGATGGCGGCGCACGCTATTCGGCGAAAAGGCACTGGCCCTCAAGACCGGGCAGCTTTCTCTGCGCATGCGCGACGGCAAGGTGACGGTCGAGGCCTGACCACAGCCAACGCCCCAGCACTTGTCGCCGTCATCCTGGCCCCGGAGCCGGGATAACATGCGGCACAGCGCATTCAGGTGGCTCGCATCAAGCCCGGCAGCACAGCGCGCAGGCTGATCCCGGCGAAAGGCCGGAATGACCGGGAATGGGTGATGGCTGGCTGAGACGTCCTCACGAGCTTGCGCGAGGGTGAATCAAGCGTTGCGAGCTTGAGTCATGAACGCTCCATGAATCGTTGATTTGTTTGATCAATCCGCGCTTTCGCGGTTTCTGGAAGCTGAATCTGCCTTGCGCCAAACGGGCTGTTTACGGACAATTTAGCGCGCATTTTAGATAAATTTTCGCATCTCCCACCCATGATCATGCCAACGACCAGCGCAACAGAACGGCTGGCGACTTCGGCAGTGGACAAACAGACAGGGTGGGTCAGATGGCAAGTCAGATGATGGAACAGATCGATGCGGTTGCGGCGGCTCCGGCTGCGATGACGGGGGAAGCCTGCTACGAGCTTGGCCTCGCCTACGCTTCGGGCCGCACGCAGCCGATCGATCGGGTCGCAGCGCACAAGTGGTTCAATGTGGCCGTGATGCAGGGCTACCGCGAGGCGGTCCAGCGCCGGGCGGAACTCGCCTCCGAGATGACATCGGACGAGATCGCCTCAGCGCTGCGCGAGGCAAGGGCCCTGATCACCCGTCATTGAACCGACATCTGGTTGCGGCACAAGAAGCGGCTCCGAGGCTGCCAAGCCGCATCCGTCATGTCGTCAGCAAGACGGTGGCAATCCCCGCTTGTGAGCTTCGGTTGCGGCGGCTATAAGCCCGCTTCCCGAATTTGGACCACATCAAGGATTGTTCCATGGCCATTCAGCGCACTTTTTCGATCATCAAACCGGACGCCACGAAGCGCAACCTGACCGGCGCCGTCAACGCCGTGATCGAGAAGGCCGGGCTGCGTATCGTCGCCCAGAAGCGAATCCTGATGACGCGTGCCCAAGCCGAAACCTTCTATTCCGTGCATGCCGCACGCCCGTTCTTCGGCGAGTTGTGCGACTTCATGACCTCCGGCCCGGTGGTCGTGCAGGTGCTCGAAGGCGAGAACGCCATTACCACCTATCGTGACGTGATGGGCGCAACCAACCCGGCCAACGCCGCGGAAGGTACCATCCGCAAGCTGTTCGCCTTGTCGGTCGGCGAAAACACGGCCCATGGCTCCGACGCGCCGGAGACGGCAGCGCAGGAAATCGCCCAGTTCTTTGCGGGCAACGAGATCGTCGGCTGAGATCATCGCCGCAGGTTGTTCACAACAGCCGCCTTAGGGCGGCTGTTATCGTTTCAGGCGAAAGAAGCGGCCCGGCGCCCTCGCGCCGCGCTACTGTTCGAGCCTGATCCCGGTCGCCCGTGACAGTTCGATCAGCCCGTTGCGGTCGGCTGCCATGAAGCGGGTCGTCTCGGCAGCGCTCCATGCGACCGGCTGGATGACCAGTTCTTGATAACGGCTTACCAGAGCGTCGCTTTGCATCGCGGTGTTGATCGCTGCGGAGAGCCGCGCCAGCACGCCCGGCGGGGTGGCCGCGTGCGCCACGATTGAGGCCCATCCGGGATAGACCAGATCGACGCCGCTTTCTTTCAGGGTCGGGACGGATGCCAGTTGCGGCTGCCGATCGGCTGTGGTGACCGCCAGCGCTTTCAGCTTGCCGCCCTGGATATTGCCCAGACTGGCTGCGAGCGAATCGACCATGACCTGCACCTGACCGCTCATCACATCAGCCTGCGCCAGCCCCGCGCCGCGATAGGGCACATGGGCCGGCGTGATGCCGGCGGCGCGCATGATCATCTCGAAGACGAGATGATTGGTTCCGCCGACTCCGGCCGAGGCGAAGTTGAGCTGGCCCGGGCGGGCCTTGGCATAGGCGATAAACTCCGCCAGCGTGGCCACCGGCAAGCCAGGCGCGACATTCAGCACCAGAGGAAACAGCCCGAGCATGCCGACAGGCGCAAAATCCTTCTCGACATCATAGGGCAGCTTCTGGCCCAGCGCGGGCGCTGCCGCGAAGCTGGCCGCAGTCGCCACAAGCAGCATGTAGCCATCCGGGTCGGCCTTGAGCAGCGCTTGCCCGGCAACGATGCCGTTGGCACCTGGCCGGTTCTCGATGACCATGGTCTGGCCCAGCGTTTGCGACAGACGCTCGCCCAGCCAGCGCGCGGCGATGTCAGTGCCCCCGGCGGCGGCGAACGGCACCAGCAAGGTGATCGACCGGGAGGGATAGGCCTGAGCGCGGGCACGGCCCGACTGAGAAGCGGCTGCCACGCTGGCCACACCCGCCATCAGGGTTCTGCGGTTGATCATGTCAGGCTCCAGCGGATCACCGACGACCAGTGTCAGCGAGCAGCGCAGAACAAGCAACCGGCAATCGCCCGGGCACGCCCGCCGGAATGAAGCGCTTCGTCAGGCCCCGCTGCCGCCGACAAGTGCCCGCTCAATGGCGATGATGACGCGCGGGTCTGTTGGCTCAACCGAGGTCGGAAACACCGCCGCAATGCGCCCGTCGCGACCGATCAGATACTTGTGGAAGTTCCAGCGTGGCGTTTCCGACGGACGCTGCCCGGCTGCCCAGCGATAAAACGGATGCGCGCCTTCACCGAGTACGACGGACTTTGCAGCGAGCGGAAAGGTTACACCGAAGCGGCTGGAACAGAACCCGAGAATATCCTCGTTCGAGCCCGGCTCCTGACCGGCGAAGTCATTGGCCGGGACGCCGACCACGGTCAATCCGCGCGCCCTGTAGCGTGTCCACAGGCTTTGCAAGCCGGCATACTGGCCTGTGAATCCACAGCGTGAGGCGGTGTTGACGACCAGCAGCAGCTTGCCGCGATGCTGGCCCAGATCGATGCTGCCACCCTCGATCCCCTCGAAGCTGAAGGCGTGGGCAGTGCCGACCGGCGTGGTTGCATCCGCCCCTCCTGCGAGCATCAGTGCAAGTCCGCTTCCGAGAACCATTCGCCGATCCGGCATGGCGCGCTCCTGACAAGATGGACAAGTCTAACGGTCTTTACGCGCAATCCAAGCCGGCGGATGCTGCTGCGGTACAATGTCGGCCAGCGCCAGCCGGACCGTCCAGGGGCCGGATCAACTCGCCTTGTCCTCGAAGCGCCGTGCGCCCCAGCTGGCGGCCAGCCCGAGGGCCACAAAGACCAGTCCGGAAGACAACGTCATCACGGGGCGTGCATCGATATCGCCGCGCACGAACTGCACCAGGGTGAGCAGCAAAAGCAGCCCGCCCGTGATCCAGCACAATGCCCGCGTCACCGTCAGGCAGGCGATGGTCATGGACCGGGCGAAGGTGAGGTTCACGCTCCGGCCCACCAGCGCTGCTGTACGGCAAACCGCCCTGCGGCCTGCTCGATCACTTCGGACAGGGAGAACAGCGTCTCCTCGTCGAACGGCCTTCCGATGAGCTGGAGACCGAGCGGCAGGCCCTGGGGATCGAGCCCGGCCGGCACCGCGATGCCCGGCAGGCCGGCCATGTTCACGGTCACGGTGAAGATGTCGTTGAGATACATCTCGACCGGGTCTGCGGATCCCTTTTCGCCGATGCCGAAGGCAGCAGATGGCGTGGCCGGTGTCAGGATGGCGTGGATGCCGGCGGCAAAGACGTCCTCGAAATCCTTTTTGATCAGCGTCCGGACCTTCTGCGCGCGCAGGTAGTAGGCATCGTAGTAGCCCGCCGAAAGCACATAGGTGCCGATCATGATGCGGCGCTGGACCTCGCGGCCAAAGCCGGCAGCGCGGGTCTTTTCATACATCTCGGCGATGTCACGACCCTGTTCGCGCAGGCCGTAGCGCACGCCATCATAACGCGCGAGATTGGACGACGCCTCGGCCGGCGCGACGATGTAATAGGCCGGCAGGGCATAGCGGGTGTGCGGCAGGGAAATGTCGACGATCTCGGCACCGGCGGCCTTCAACCAGGCAATGCCGTCGGCCCAGAGCTTCTCGATCTCGGCCGGCATGCCGTCGAGGCGATACTCCTTCGGGATGCCGATCTTCATGCCCTTGACCGAGCGGCCGATGGCCTTCTCGTAGTCGGGCACGGCGATGTCGACAGAGGTGGTGTCCTTCGGGTCGTGGCCGGACATCGAGCGCAGCATAACGGCGCAGTCGCGCACGGTCTTGCCGATTGGGCCGGCCTGATCCAGCGACGAGGCGAAGGCCACGATGCCCCAGCGCGAGCAGCGGCCATAGGTTGGCTTGATGCCGACCGTGCCGGTGAAGGCCGCCGGCTGGCGGATCGAACCGCCGGTGTCGGTGGCGGTCGCTGCAAGGCAGAGGTGGGCTGCCACGGCGCTGGACGAGCCGCCCGAGGAACCGCCCGGCACCAGATGGGTGCCTTCAACGCCTGCGGCTCCCACGCTGACATTACTGTCAGCCCGCCGCCAGGGGTTGATGACCGGCCCAAAGGCCGAGGTTTCGTTCGACGAGCCCATGGCAAACTCGTCATTGTTGAGCTTGCCGAGCATCACCGCGCCATCGCGCCAGAGTTGGCTGGTGACGGTCGATTCGTAGGTCGGCACGAAGGTGCGCAGGATGTTCGAGCACGCCGTGGTGCGGGTTCCAGCGGTGCAATACAGGTCCTTGATGCCCAGCGGCAGGCCTTCGAGCCGACCGCCCTCGCCCTTCGCCAGCCGGGCGTCGGAGACCTCTGCCTGCTTAAGTGCGATCTCTGGCGTCTCCAGCACATAGGCATTGAGCACGCGGGCCGCCTCGATCGCGGCGACATGGGCCTGCGCCAGTTCGGTGGCGCTGAAGGCCTTGGCCTTCAGCCCGTCACGTGCTTCGGTCAGTGTCAGTGTGGTCAGGTCGGTCATCGTCGTCTTTTCGGGAAGTGCTGGCAGCAAGTGCCGGAATACGGAACGGCCGGGGGGCCGATGCGGGGCCTGAGGTCAAGCGGCGCCGACAGGCGGCTTACTCGACCACTTTGGGCACCATGAAATAGTCATCCTCGGACTGGGGGGCATTTTGCACGATCTGTGCCGCGATGCCGCCATCGGTCACCAGATCGGCGCGTTTCTTCATCACCATCGGCATAACAGACGTCATCGGCTCGACGCCTTCGACATCGACCTCGTTGAGTTGCTCGACGAAGCCGAGCATGGCGTTGATTTCGCCTTGCATCCGCGCGACCTCGCCCTCGGGCAGGGCGATCCGGGCCAGATGGGCGACACGGCTGACAGTCTTTGCATCAACGGACATGGGCGTTACCTCTCGAACGCTGACCAACCGGCTGCTGCCGGGCGCGATCCTGATCGGGCTATAGCGGCCCTGCCGGATTGCCGCAATCGCAGACCGGCGCTTGCCGCCATCTCGTGGCAAGGCGCGCGCGACGGCAAATGGCCCGCAGGTGCGGTTGTAGCGTAGGGCGTGACGGCCTAAGAGCGATGCCACTGACCAGCACACCCAAACCGAAAGCTGCTCCTTGCCCGTCATTGCCCTCAGCGACCTGCCCGAGCACATGGCGCACCACCAGCGCGCGCTTGGCCTCGATCTCGGCACCAAGACCATCGGGCTTGCCCTGTCGGATGTGGAACTGACGATTGCCAGCCCGCTGGAGACCATCCAGCGCGTGAAGTTCAGGAAGGACGTGGCGTTGCTGCTTCAGATCGCGGAGCGCTACGGCGTCGGCGGGCTTGTGGTCGGCCTGCCGCTGAATATGGATGGAACCGAGGGACCGCGCGCACAATCGACCCGGGCCTTCGTGCGCAATCTTGTGCCGCTGACGCCGCTGCCCATCGCCTTCGTCGACGAGCGCATGTCGACGCTGGCGGTGACCCGGACACTGCTCGCTGCCGATGCCTCACGGGCCCGGCGCGCCGAGCTCGTCGATAAACTGGCCGCGGCCTATCTGCTGCAGGGAGCGCTGGACACGATGCGCTGAGGGCTACGCCCGCTTGGGCGCAGCAAATCTGGCCGGCTCAGGCCGACAAACGAAAAGCCAGAGGTTTCCCTCTGGCCCTGGTTAGATCAGAATGACCGCCCGCAGCGGCTTGTCGCTCATCGGAACGGATCGATCGGCGCACGCCGCGGATGATAGCCATAGCCGTATTGCTGCTGGTAATCGTACTGTTGGGACTGACGCTGCTTGTACTCGATCTTGGCCCGTTTCCTGGCGATGCGCTGCTGTTCGCGGATCTGTGCATTGGTCAGGCCGGGGTTGTAGTAGCCAGGCTGCTTGTAGTCGTAACCGGGCTGCTGGTAGTAGTAGCCGGGCTGCCGGTAACGCTGCACCGGGGCCGACTGATAGAAGGGTCGGCCATAGGCATCCACCGGCCTGCCATAGTCGCCGGTGTAATAAGTGCCGCGGCGCTCCTGCCGCTGCGCGGCTGCAGCTGCAGCGGCGAGACCGAGAAAACCGATGCCCACGATGGCGGCGGCAGCGGCGGCATTGTGATTGCGGCGGCGCACGGGAGCAGCATAGCGGGCACTCGGTGCCACGCCGACGCGGCGACGGTATCGCACCGTCTCGACGAGTTCTTCGGCCGTGACCTTCGACGCCCCGATCGTGGCGAAGGGCGCAGCCATCGCCTGGGTGGACAGGCCACCTGCGGCTATAAGCACGATCGTGGCCACCGCTGTCAGCTTGAAACGCCGTGTTGACGTCAGCATCTGGGGAACTCCTCGGTCTGGACGAGCAGCACAGACATGGCCGCTGGAGAACGTTCTTGAAGGGAAACTAGAGGCAATGACCCGGCTTCACAACCGAGTCATTGCCGGCACGGTAAATCCGTAACGGATCAGCCGCCGCCATTATCCCCGCGCATCGGGATGATGTCGCCGGTCTGGGTCTGGAAACTGCCCTGCCCGCCGCGTACGCGGCCCTGCGGATAGCGGCGGTAGCCATAGACCGGCAGATGGCGCGGAGCCTGATAGACCGGCTCGTAACCATAGGAAGGCTGGGCATAGACCGGCTCATAGCCATAGGCGGGAGCCTGGACATAGGCCGGTGCGTAAGTCTGCACCGGTGCGAAGCCGTAGTCGTAGCCGTAGGAAGGGTGCGGCGCGTAGCCATAACCCGGTGCGTAGCCATAGCGTGGCTGGCTGGCGGCGGCCGCAGCTGCGATGCCCAGAAGCCCGAGGCCGACAGCGCCGGCAATCAGCACGCCGTTGCGGCGACCGCGCCACGACACATGCTCAACCGGCAGGTAGCCTGCGGAAAAACCTGTTGCTGCGGATGGCTCCCCCCAAGGCGCGGCCTCGGCCGACATGGTGGCGATCAGCATCGCAAAGGCCCCTGTGGCGGCAATTGCCAGCGCAGGGCGGGAGGTCTTCTTCGAGATGGCCATGGCACATTCTCCTGTTCGTGGCGCAGACATCCTGCACCTGTTGTATGGTTAACTAGAGGTTTGCGATTGAACTTTCCCTGAACCAATTGCGTCGAAACTGTGCGAACAAAACCCGGCAGACGTGCCGCTCATCACCGCCCATCAGCCACCAAGCCTTGAACCGTTGCGTTCGCGCCAGGGGCGGGGCGGCTCCGCGCCGAGCGCAATTGTGAAGCCGGTTGCGAACGGGCATAGGTCGGAGACATGGCGAGCCTGACATGACCGCACTCCTGACCAGCCTTATCTCCGTCTTTCTCGTCATCCTCGCCGGATTTGCGGCGCGGCAGTCACGTTTCATCGAGGATGGGGCATGGCGAGGCTTCGAGGCCGTGACTTACCATATCCTGATCCCGGCGCTGGTGATCCACACGCTTGCGTTCGTGAAACTCGATGGGCTGCCGGTTGCGCGCATCGGGGGTGCGCTCGTGTTCGGTGCTGTGACCATGACTGCGTTGACACTGGCCCTGCGCGGGCTGCTCGCCCGGCGCGACGTCGACGGCCCGGCTTTTACCTCGATCTACCAGGGTGCCGTGCGCTGGAACACGTTCATCGCGCTGGCGGTGGCCTCGCACCAGTTCGGCAGCACCGGGGTCGCACTGATGGCGGTAGTGATCGCGACGTTGATCCCTGTCGTTAATGTGATGAGTGTGCTGGTGCTGTCGCGCCATGCCCGCGGCGAGCCCTTTGATCTGCGCGCCACGGCCCTGACGCTGATGCGCAACCCGTTCATCTGGTCTTGCGCGGTCGGCATCGCGCTCAATCCGCTGTCTGGGTTCATCCCCCAATCATTTGGCAGTGCTGTCGAGATCATCGGGCGCGGCGCGCTGGCTGCGGGCTTGCTCGTGGTGGGCTCGGGACTCGATTTGAAACAGCTTGCGAAACCGGCCCTGTCGCACTGGCTGGCAACCGGCCTGAAGCTGCTGGTAATGCCGGCGCTGGTGCTGGGGGCCGCCACCGTGCTGGGCCTGACGGGCGCCGCACTGAGCGTGGCGCTGATCGCAGCGACGGTGCCGACCGCAGCCGCCTCCTACATCATGGCACGCCAGATGGGTGGCGATGCGCCGCTGATGGCCGAGATCATCACCCTGCAGACCGTGCTGGCCATGATCACCATGCCGGTCATCCTGCTCACCTTCGTGATGTGAGGTCCCAGCGCAGGGCCGCGATGTCCGTGCGAACAGCCGTCTTTAACCTATCGTAGCGTCCATCAAGCCTGTTCGCGTCATGAGACTTGCCAGAGCGTCGATGCAACCTTGGCCAGCATCTGGAATCGTCAGTTGTGCTGGCGCCTATCTGCAGGTTGCGCTCGCCCCAGTCGCTGCCTTCCGAAACCGGTGGGTTCCGGGCAGCTTCAGCTGAGTCTGGTTTCGATGATCGCGACGTCGACGCAGGAAGTGCGGCGAACGCGCCACAGCCTTTTCGACGAAGAGAAAGCGACGCCGCGTCTGGAGGTTGCGGCCTACATCGCGCAGATGAGCAGCGAGCTTGGGACCATGGCTAAGGGCGCAGAGCTCACCTTGCTGTCGCATTTCCTGGAAATGGCAGCTTCAGAGGCGCACGGATCGAGCACCAACCTGGCCAGGATGACGGGGCTTCCCCAGCCGCTGGCGCAGCAGGCCGATCAGGCGCGCACATAGCCTCCCGAAGGGTCGCGGCGCGCCTGCCCGTCTATTTCAAGTTCGACCAGGAGGCCTTGCACTTCGCGGGCACGGAGCCCGCTATGGCGGACAAGGTCGTCAACCGACAGCGGCGCAGCACCGAGCAGATCGGCAACGATCTCGCGGCTCGATGATGCGGCATCGTCTCGCGCTTCAGGCGTCAGTGTGCCCTGAACAGGCCCACGCCCGAACCGGTTCCCCTGGGCGCCGGACGCGTGCGGGAGAGCATCGGACGGGCGGCCTTGCGTCGGGGGCCCGTCGCCTGCCATCAGCCAGTCGAGTTCATCGACGCCAAGATCCTCTTCGCCGGAGGCGGTACCGCCATGCCGATCCGCGTCGTCACCCGCACTATCGAAAAGAGCGGGGCGGCGGGGCGGCTGGCCGATCTGCGGCCGCAGTTCCTCGATGATGTCGGTGGCGGAGCGACACAGCCGGGCAAGACCAGCATGGACAAGGTCATTGGCTCCCTCGGCGCGCGGATCGAACGGCGAGCCTGGCACGGCGAAGACCTCCCGGCCCTCCTCCTGCGCGAGCCTCGCCGTGATCAGCGAGCCGGACTTGCGGGCTGCCTCGACCACGACGACGCCGAGCGACAGGCCGGCGACGATGCGATTGCGGCGCGGGAAGTCCCGTGCCCTCGGCTCGACGGTGAAGGGCAGCTCCGACACAGCGCAACCGGTGGCGATCAGTTCCTCGACCAGTGGCTCGTTCTGCGGCGGATAGATCTGGCCATGGCCGCCGGCCAGCACCGCCACCGTGCCGGTGACAAGCGCGGCGCGATGGGCGGCGGTGTCGATGCCGCGCGCCAGGCCGGAGACGACGACGAACCCCGCCTACCCCAGTTCGCGCGAGAACTTCTCGGTGAACTTCAGCCCCAGCCCCGAGGCGTTGCGCGAACCGACCAGCGCCACCATCGGGCGCGCCAGTGCTGCAAGCTGGCCACGCACGGCCAGCAGTGGCGGCGCGGTCTGGCATGCTGCCAGCGGGACGGGATAGCCCGCCTCGCCGAGCGCCACGAAACGGACACCGAGATTGCGGGCCTGTTCGATCTCGCGCTCGATATCGCCAGGCGGCGGCAGCGTGATCCGTCGTCCGGCGGCGCGGGCGAGGTCAGACAGTCCGGCGAGCGCAGCGCCTGCCCCGCCAAAGCGGCTCATCAGGCTGCGGAACGTGCGCGGGCCAACGCTTTCGGTCCGGATCAGGCGTAGCCAGTCGAAGCGCTGCTGTTCGGTGAGCTGGATGCCGGACATGGGCGAGATGCTCCGTCAGCCCTTCTGGCCGATCTTGCCTTCGGTGCCGGCCAGCAACCGGCTGATGTTATCGCGGTGCATGATCCAGAGCAGCGCAGCCAGCACTGCCATCAGCGCGGCAATCCGGCCATGGCCAAGCACCATCAGCACCACGGGCGTGAGCGCCGATGCCAACAAGGCCGAGAGCGACGAATACTTCGAGAGTTTGGCACTGGCCAGCCACACCAGCGCGAATGCCAGCGCCCCCACTGGCGCAAGCCCCAGCACCACGCCCAGATAGGTCGCAACGCCCTTGCCACCCTTGAAGCCGAGCCAGACCGGAAAGAGATGACCGAGGAAAGCCCCCAGACCGGCGGCCATCGCCGTGGCTTCCCCGCCCAGCGCGAAGCCAAGCAAGGCTGCCAGCGTGCCCTTCAGCGCATCGCCGAGCAAGGTCAGGGCAGCCAGCTTCTTGTTGCCGGAGCGCAGCACATTGGTCGCGCCGATATTGCCCGAGCCGATCGAGCGCGGATCGACCCCGCCACCCAGCCGGGTGACGATGATTCCGAACGGGATGGAGCCCAAAAGATAGCCGACCACGAAGGCCAGGATAACGTGAAAACCGTAGGCGGCGGCCAAGACGCGCTCCTCGTGGCAGGCTGATGCGGCAACCTAGAGCATGTCACGCCAAAGGGGAAACCGGTTCTGCGCCCGAAAGGCTCACGGCTGCGCTGGCGGCAGCGGGGCCACGACGCGGCGATAAAGGTGCCAGGTGGCATGGCCAAGCACCGGCAGCACCACCAGCAGCCCAAGGAACATGGGCAGCGACGCGACGATCATCAGCACGACCACGCAGAGCGCCCAGCCAAGCATCACCGCAGGGTTGAGCGCCACGGCCCGGAAACTGGTGATCATGGCCGTCACGACATCATGGTTGCGGTCGACCAGCAGCGGGAACGACACCACCGTGAGCGTGAAGGCCAGCGCCGCCAGCAGCGCGCCGACGAGGTGCCCGACGCCCAGGAACATCAGACCTTCGGGCGTTGACGTGATGACGCTGACGAACTCCGAAATCGACGAGAACGAGCGCAGGCCGAGGAACAGCGCAATCAGCAGGCGCACCTGGTAGAGCCACATGATCAGCAGAAAAATTGCGACGAAGGCCATCCAGCCCATCTCGCGGCGGCGCTGCTCCCATACCGACCAGAGCACCGCCGAAAAACTGAGCGGCTGGCCGAGCTCGCGGCGGCGGCTGACCTCATAAAGCCCGGTGGCCACGAACGGTCCGATCATGGCAAACCCCGCAGCCAGCGGATAGGCAAGATACGCCATGTCGAGCCAGCCGAGTGTTGCGACAATGGCGATCCCGCCAAGCGTGTAGACCGCGCCGAAGAACAGGCCATAGAGCGGGGCCGCGCGGAAGTCGCGCAGGCCGGCGGCCAGAGCCTCGACCACATCGTGGCGGCTGATCAGCCGGACGACAGGCTCAGGAAGGCGCTTGTCGGATCCACTTGGCGGCGCGGGAGCGACGGTGTCGGGCTGGGCAGACTGGCTCATGCCGTTGATTGCAGCGAAGTTCGACGGTGATGTCGTTGACGCGGATCAAGGGTGAAACGCCGTCCGACCCGACGTTCGCCGACGGAATGGGCAGCGTCAACCGGCTGAGGGTTTGCTGGACGGTGCCTTCTTGGCAGGTGCCTTGTTGGCAGGTGCCTTGTTGGCAGGTGCCTTGTTGGCGGCTGTTTTCGCGGGAGGCTTTTTTCCAGCAGCAGCCTTGGCGGTCGCAGCGCCTTTGGCGGGTGCCTTTGCCTTCGCAGGCTTGCGTCCGGCTTTCGGTGGCGGGCCGCTGGCGATCTTGGCGCGGATCAGATCCATGGCTTGATCGAGCATGACGGCGGCCTCGGTGATGCCCTTCGGCAAGGTGGCGTTGACCGCGCCCCAGTTCACATAAGGGCCGTAGCGCCCTGCCCGCACGGTGATGGCGCCGCCATCGGGATGCTCGCCAAGTGCCCGGCCTGCCGGCGCGCCGCCGCCGAAGCGCCGGCCAACCCCGGCACCGCTCTCCTTGGCGACGATCAGGTCGATGGCGCGGTTGGCCCCGATTTCGAGGATGTCATCATCCTTGCCGATGTTGGCGTAGGTCTTGCCATGCTGGACGTAGGGGCCAAAGCGGCCGATGCCGGCGAGGATAGGCTCGCCCGTCTCCGGATGCTTCGCGACCTCGCGGGGCAATGACAGCAGCACCAGCGCGCGATCAAGCCCCACGGTGGCGGGCGTCACACCCTTGGGCAGCGTCTGGCGCTTCGGCTTCTCGCCCTCGCCAAGCTGCACATAAGGCCCGAACCGGCCATCGCGAACCGTGACATCGAGGTTGGTCACCGGGTCCTTGCCCAGCAGCTTGACACCGGGCTGGCCGCCGCCTTCGGTCGTGCCATCGCCATCGGCGGAAGGAGCCGCCATGGGCCGGGTGTAGCGGCATTCAGGGTAGTTCGAGCAGCCGATGAAGCCGCCGGTCTTGGAAAAGCGCAGGCCCAACCGACCGTTGCCGCAAGTGGGGCAGCGGCGCGGATCGGCCCCGTCGGCGCGCGCCGGGAACAGGTGCGGCCCAAGGGCCTCGTCCAGCTTGTCGATGACCTCGCCGGTGCGCAGATCCTTGGCGCCGGCAATGGCCGCCGAGAAATCGGCCCAGAATGCCCGCATGATCTCCTTCCAGTCGACCTCATGGTTCGAGATCCGGTCAAGGTCGTTTTCGAGGCCTGCGGTGAAGTCATACTCGACATAACGGGCGAAGAAGCTTTCGAGGAAGGACGACAGCACGCGTCCGGTATCGTTCGGCACCAGCCGCTTCTTGTCGATGCTGACGTATTCGCGGTCGCGCAGCACCTGGAGGATCGAGGCATAGGTCGAGGGCCGGCCGATGCCGAGTTCTTCCATGCGCTTGACGAGGCTGGCTTCCGAGTAGCGCGGCGGCGGCTCGGTGAAGCTCTGGGTGGCCGTGATCTCGCGGGTGCGGAGAGTTTCCGCCGTGGTCATCTGCGGCAGGCGGCGGCTTTCCTCGTCGTCCTCGTCGTCGCGGCCTTCCTGATAGACCTTGAGGAAGCCGTCGAAGAGCACGACCTGGCCGGTGGCGCGCAGATCGAGCGTGCGCCCGCCAGCCATGGCGGTGATCTCGACCGTGGTCCGTTCGAGCTGGGCCGACTCCATCTGGCTGGCGATGGTGCGCATCCAGATCAGCTCATACAACTTGGCCTGATCGGGTTCGAGCGACCGGATGACATGGGCCGGAAGCCTGCCCATATCCGTCGGGCGGATGGCCTCGTGGGCTTCCTGGGCGTTCTTGGCCTTGGTCGAATAGCGGCGCGGCACCTCGGGCACATAGCCCGCGCCGAACTCCTTGCCGATGACGCGGCGGGCGGCGGCAATGGCCGAGCCGTCCATGTCGACGCCGTCCGTCCGCATATAGGTGATCAGGCCGACAGTCTCGCCGCCGATATCGACACCTTCATACAGGCGCTGCGCAAGCTGCATGGTGCGGGCCGGTGCGAAACCAAGCTTGCGGGAGGCTTCCTGTTGCAGGGCCGAGGTCTGGAATGGTGGTGCCGGGTGACGGCGGACCGGCTTGGCCTCGATGCTGGCCACCTCGAAGGTGGCCTTTTCCAGCGCAGCCTTGAAGGCGGCGGCCTCGTCGGCTTTGCCGACATCGAGGCGCGTGATCTTCTTGCCGTCCGCGCCGACCAGCCGTGCCTCGAAGGCATGGCCGCGCAAGGTGGCAAGCTGGGCCACGATGGTCCAGTATTCACGGGCGCGGAAGGCGTCGATCTCGCGCTCGCGGTCGCAGACGAGGCGCAGGGCCACCGATTGCACGCGCCCGGCCGAGCGGGCACCAGGCAACTTGCGCCAGAGCACCGGTGACAGGGTGAAGCCGACGAGATAGTCCAGCGCACGCCGCGCCAGATAGGCATCGACCAGTGCGCCATCGATCTCGCGCGGCGCCTTCAGCGCCGCCGTTACCGTGTCCTTGGTGATGGCGTTGAAGGTCACGCGCTCGACGGGCATGCCCTTGAGCACCTTCTTGTCGTTCAGCGCCTGCAGCACGTGCCAGGAAATCGCCTCGCCTTCCCTGTCCGGGTCGGTGGCAAGGATCAATTTTTCGGCACCCTTCACGGCCTTGGCGATTTCCGAAAGCTGCTTGGCCCCGCGGCCTTCCAGCTCCCAGATCATGGCAAAGTCGTCATCGGGATTGACCGAGCCATCCTTGGGCGGCAGATCGCGGATATGCCCGAAAGAGGCCACGACATGGTAGTCGGAGCCGAGATACTTGTTGATCGTCTTCGCCTTGGCGGGCGACTCAACAACGAGCACTTTCATGGGCTTGGATCTGCTTCCTGCAACGGAGAATCACGCCAGACGCCTTCCGGCGGTGGCGGCGCGCTCGGGTCGGAGCGGGGCGCAAACTGGTCCAAGGGCAACCAGAAGTCAATTCGGTCCGGCGACGCTTCCGGTCATCGTCACATCACCTCTCTCGCGAGTTGGCTCCGGGGCCCGCCGTGATGCAACCACAGTTTCCGCCCAGTGTCTGCGCGCTGTCAGGCTATGGCCATGTGGCCCGTATCTTGAATGTTAAGTTTCGAGCGCTACCTTCACCTGACGTGTCCGGAGGCTTTCGATTTGTCACGCGACCCACTCCACCGACTGCTTGTCGTGAACCTGCTGAGCGGGGCGCTGATCGGAGTGCTGTTCGTCACTGGCCTGCTCTGGACGGATGCCTATGACTTGCGCACGCTGATGATGCGCGACAGCGACGGCATGATCGCACTTCTGGCCCTGTGCGCCGGCTGCATCATCACATCGGCGAGTGTCGTGGCCGGATCGGCCATCATGATGAACCGCAATTCCGACGATGATGACGATCATCGTGGCGGTCCGGGTATCCACGAACTGGTGCCTGTCAAGGTTCGCTCCCGGTCCTGAGCGCGACACTCAGGCAGCCATCAGGGCGCGATCTGGGGACAGTCCGCACGCGGCGCTTGCGACTCGTTCGTATCGCGCCTATCCAGCCATCTTCAATGACATATCCCGGACATCCGCCCGTGACCTTCGCGCGCCGGCATCTGCTGGGCATCCAGGGCCTGAACCGCCTTGAGATCACCAGCCTGCTGGACCTTGCCGATTCTTATGTCGAGTTGTCCCGGCAGGTCGAGAAGAAGAAGGCGACGCTGCGTGGGCGCACGCAGATCAACCTGTTCTTCGAAGCGTCGACCCGCACGCAGGCCTCGTTCGAGCTGGCCGGCAAGCGTCTTGGTGCCGATGTCATGAACATGAGTGTCGGCAACTCCTCCGTGAAGAAGGGCGAGACCCTGATCGACACGGCAGCAACGCTCAACGCGATGCACCCGGACATCATCATCGTGCGCCACCACGCGGCGGGCGCGGTGGAACTGCTCTCGCGCAAGGTCGATTGCTCTGTCGTCAATGCCGGCGATGGCGCGCATGAGCATCCGACTCAGGCGCTGCTCGACGCGCTCACCATCCGCCGCAACAAGGGCGGCATCGAAGGGCTGGTGGTTGCGATCTGCGGGGATATCCTGCATTCGCGCGTGGCACGCTCCAACATCATCCTGTTGTCCGCGCTGGGCGCGCACGTCCGGCTGATCGGACCCTCGACGCTGATCCCGCCGGGCTTTGAGGGCCTTGGCCTGCCGATCTTCACCGACATGAAGAAGGGGCTGGAGGGCGTCGACATCATCATGATGTTGCGCCTGCAGCGCGAACGCATGAGCGGCTCGTTCATCCCCTCGGCCAAGGAATACTTCCGATATTTCGGCCTCGACCAGGAAAAGCTGAGCCGCGCCAAGCCGGATGCGCTGGTGATGCACCCTGGCCCCATGAACCGCGGCGTGGAAATCGCCACCGACGTGGCAGACGGCGCGCAATCGCTGATCCGCGAGCAGGTGGAGATGGGCGTCGCGGTGCGCATGGCCGTACTGGAAGCGCTGGCGGGGGGGATGCGGAATGGGTGAGGCCTCGCCGCGCGTTTCAGCGCTGGAGCCTCGGCTTTGAAAACACTGTTTTCACTTGCCGCAGGTCTGCCGTTTGGCTGGTCATTATCGCTAGCTTTTGCGATTTCAGCTGTCACCGCAGTAGTGGCTTTTTTCACCGGGAACCCAGTTGCATTTCTGATCGCTGCGGTAGTATGCGCGTCAGCATATGTGCTCGAATGGATGTCAAATAATACTGATTTCAGCCCGAGCCAGAAACTGATGTCATTTCTGGAGCGTCGATTTCCAAAGATGCTCGACCCTGTTGTTAAGCGAAAAGACCGTGAGTTCATTGATCGGTCTGTTCGCTCCGAACACAAACGAAATGGCGATCCGAGCCAATGACCCTCGCCCTCACCAACGCCCGCCTCATCGACCCAGCCACCGGCCTTGAGGCCCATGGCGGCGTGCTGGTACGCGATGGCCTGATTGCTGCCATCGGGCCTTCGGTGAAGCCCGGCGCCCTGCCTGCCGATGCCGACATCCATGATTGCGGGGGCCTTGTTCTCGCTCCCGGCCTGATTGACCTGATCGCCTTTGCCGGCGAGCCGGGAGCAGAGCATCGCGAGACCTTGCGCACCGCGTCCGAGGCTGCGGCAGCGGGCGGGGTGACCACGCTGGTTTGTCGGCCTGACACGGACCCGGTGGTTGACGACCCTGCCATCATCGATTTCATCAAGCGCCGGGCGCGTGACAAGGCCGTCGTCAACGTGCGCCCTTCGGCGGCGCTGACCAAGGGCCTGCAAGGGCTGGAGATGACCGAATTCGGCCTCTTGCTCGAAGCCGGCGCGGTGTTCTTCAGCGATGGGCCGCGTTCAGTGATGAATGCCCAGGTGATGCGCCGTGCGCTGATCTATGCGCGGGATTTCGGCGCGCTGATCGTGCATCATCTCGAAGACCCGAACCTGCGCGGCGAAGGCGTGATGAACGAGGGCGAGTTCGCCTCACGGCTCGGGCTGCATGGCATACCGCACGTGGCCGAGACCATCATCCTCGAACGCGATCTGGCGCTCGTGGCGGCAACGGGCGGGCGCTACCATGCGAGCATGATTTCCTGCTCAGGCTCGGTCGCGCTGATGCGCCGGGCCAAGGCGGCGGGGCTGAATGTCACCTGCGGCGTCTCGATCAACAATCTCACGCTGAACGAGAACGATGTCGGCGCCTACCGCACCTTCTGCAAGCTTAGCCCACCGCTGCGCCATGAAAGCGAGAGGCTGGCGCTGGTCGAAGCGCTGGCCGACGGCACCATTGATGTGATCGTGTCGGACCATGATCCGCAGGACGTGGAAACCAAGCGCCAGCCCTTTGGCGAGGCGGCCAATGGCGCGGTCGGGCTCGAGACGATGCTGTCAGCGGCCCTGAGGCTGCACCATTCCGGCGATGTCACGCTCCCCCGCCTGCTGGCGGCGATGAGCACCGCTCCTGCCGCGCTGATCGGCTCGGCGGCCGGCAGGCTCGTGGTGGGTGCGCCAGCCGACCTGATTGTGGTCGATCCGGATGCGCCCTACGTGCTGGAAAAGGCCCGGCTGAAGAGCCGTTCCAAGAACTCGCCCTTCGATGAAGCCCGCATGGAAGGCCGCGCCGTGGCCGTCATGGTCGGTGGCCGTCTGGTCGTCGGCTGACATTCCCGCCCTGCGGCCGGCATGCGGAGCGCGGCAACTGCCAGGCACCTGTGATCTTCCCCACTTGACGGCAGGGCTTGCCTGCGTGTCTTGTGCCGTTATTGGTCAGACCAATTGGCCAGCACAAGGACCTTCCGACCAAGGAAGGCCACGGGGAAACAACAAGGCGGAGGCCGCACGGCCATGCCCATCGAGGCCATCATTCCGCGCCGGCTTTACCGGCAGGTGGCGGACCAGCTCCGCCAGCTCATTGATGCTGGCGAGTTCCCGGTCGGCTCGCGGCTGCCGCCGGAGCGTGATCTGGCCATGCAGCTCGGCATTTCGCGGCCCACGGTGCGCGAGGCCCTGATTGCGCTTGAGGTCGACGGGCGCGTCAGCATCCGCGTCGGCTCCGGCATCTACGTGTTGCCACCGCCGGAGCCCGGCACGCCCGCAGAGCCCCAGCCCGTTGCCGGCCCGTTCGAGGTGCTCAAGGCCCGTGCCCTGATCGAAGCCGCGGTTGCCGAGGAAGCGGCGCTGATCGCGACGCCGGCGACGCTTGCCCCTGTCGATGCCGCCATCGCCGAGATGGCCGCCGCCATCCACCTCGGTGTGCAAAGCATGGTGCATGATCGCGCATTCCACACCGCCGTGGCCGACATGCTCGGCAATGATGCAGTGACGAAGGTCGTTGGCGATCTCTTCGACCAGCGGCTCAACCCTTACTTCGCGCAGCTTGCCAGCTATTTCGAGGATGCGGAGAGCTGGCGCGCGGCACTGGCCGAGCATGAGGTGATCCGCGACCGGCTGGCGGCGCAGGACAGCGCCGGCGCGCGCCGCGCTATGAAGATGCACCTGCACAATTCGCAACTGCGCTTTTCCAAGAATTTCGGCGAGGTCTTGCCCATCGCGCCGAAAAAGCCCGGCATCGGAAGAACCCGCCAGGGCTCACCCCGGCTGCCACAAGCGGTCCACCTTCGCACCACAACAAGAATCCAGATCAGGAGAGAACGTCCATGCTGAGAAGAAGCTTCACCGCCCTCGCCGCCCTTGCTGCAGCCTCCGTGCTGGCGGCACCCGCCGTGGCACAGACCAAGCTGAAATGGGCCCATGTCTATGAGACCTCGGAAGCCTTTCACACCGAGTCGGTCTGGGCTGCGCAGGAATTCGCCAAGCGCACCAACAACAAGTATCAGATCGAGGTGTTTCCGGCCTCGCAGCTTGGCAAGGAAACCGACATCAACCAGGGCCTGTCGCTTGGCTCGGTTGATATCATCATCTCGGGTTCGAGCTTCGCGGCGCGGTCCTTCGCGCCCATCGGAGTGACGTATTATCCGTTCACCTTCCGCGATGCCGACCACCTTCTCGCCTACACCAAGAGCGACATCTATCGTGAGCTCAACAAGGGCTACGAGGACAGGACCGGGCACGTGATCACGGCCACGACCTATTATGGCGTGCGTCACACGACATCGAACCGGCCCTTCAAGACTTGCGCCGAAATGCGTGGGCTGAAGATCCGCGTGCCGGACGTTCCAGCCTATCTGGCCATGCCGCGCTCTTGCGGTGCCAACACCACGCCCATCGCCTTCGCGGAAGTCTATCTGGCCTTGCAGAACGGCACGGTCGAAGCGCAGGAGAACCCGCTGACCACGATCGAGGCCAAGAAGTTCTACGAAGTCCAGAAGCACATCGTGCTCACGGGCCACATCGTCGACCACCTCAACACCATCGTTGCCAAGGGCACCTGGGCGAAGTTCACCCCTGACGAGCAGCGCATCTTCACCGAGGTCAGCCAGGAGGCGGCAGCCCGCGCCACCCGCCTGATCAAGACCGATGAAGCAAAGCTCGTCCAGTTCTTCAAGGACAAGGGCCTGACTGTCTCCGAGATCGACCGCAAGGAATACATGGACGCGGTGGCGAAGGCAGTCACCTTCGAGCAGTTCGGCTATCGCAAAGCCGACTGGGACAGGATCCAGGCCGTCAAGTCCGGCAGCGGCAGCTGAAACCCGCATAGCCCCGGCCTTTTGCGAAACGGACGGCGCGCCGACTTGCGCGCCGTTCATCCCTTCTGATTGCTCCCCGACACGCCACCGCTCGGTGGTTTCCCAGGCAAGGCTCATCCGTGCAAAGCCCGCATCCTTCCGAACAGCACAAGCCGATCTCCACCGAAGAGATCGCGCGCACATTTGATGAGGTAGCGGCACCCGTGGACCTGTCCCATCACGGGGTCGAGGACTGGGTGACGCTGGCGATCTTCTGGATCATGTGCGCGGCTGTCTTCGCGCAGTTCTTTACGCGCTATGTGCTGAACAATTCCTTCGGCTGGACCGAGGAGGTTGCGATCTTCTGCCTGGTCACCGTCGTCTTCCTCGGCTCGGCGATGTGCGTCAGGACCTGCCGGCATATCCAGGTCGACTTCATCTACCGGCTCATGCCTCCGGGCCTGGCCCGCGTGCTGGCGACGGCGGTCGACCTGATTACCATCGTCGTCTTCGGCTACCTCGCCTGGCTGGTCTGGCGCTACGCCTCGATCATCGCCGACGAACGCATGACGACCATCGATTTTCCCAAGATGCCGTTCTTCATGACGGTGTTCGCAGCCTTTGTGCTGATGGCGCTGAGGGCCTTGCAGGTGATGGTCGCCAACATCCGGCGCGGCTATTCGGCCCTTGAAAGACCCGAGGCCTTTGACGGTTCGCAGGACGACGCCCCGGGAGCACGGCCATGATCATCCTGATTGGCGGTTTTTTGCTGCTCATGATCCTTGGCGTGCCGGTCGCGGTGTCGATGGTGACCGCTTCGCTGGCCTATCTGGCCTTCTATGGGACTGCACCGGATGTGATCGTGGCACAGCGCATGATCGCCGGCGTGGAAAGCTTTCCGCTGCTGGCCGTACCGTTCTTCATCCTGGCGGGAAACCTGATGAACATCGCCGGCGTGACCGGGCGCATCTATGCCTTCGCGGTCGCCCTCGTGGGCTGGATGCGCGGCGGGCTGGCCCAGGTCAACATCATCGGCTCGGTGATCTTCTCGGGCATGTCCGGCACCGCTGTCGCCGATGCGGCCGGCATCGGCACCATCGAAATCAAGGCGATGAAGGACCATGGCTACCCGGTCGAGGTGGCTGTCGGCGTCACGGCCGCCTCGGCCACCCTGGGTCCGATCATCCCGCCGTCACTGCCGTTCGTGATCTACGGCATGATGGCCAACGTCTCGATTGGCTCGTTGTTTCTTGCCGGCATCGTGCCCGGCCTGCTGATGACAGCACTGATGATGATCACGGTTGCCGTCTTTGCGCGTCTTAAAGGCTGGGGCTCGGATGCGGCTTTCGATCTCAAGCTGATCGCCGGTGCTATGCTGGAAATCGCCGTTGTGCTGTCTTTCCCGGTGGCGGTCTTTGCTCTGCAAAAGCTCGGCATGGCGCAGAACGGCGCGATCTTCCTTGCCTTGGGCATCGTGCTGGCGCTGGACTACCTCTACAAATTTTCAGCCGTAATGGCCCTGATGACGCCGGTGATCCTCATCGGCGGCATGACGCTGGGCTGGTTTACACCGACCGAGGCAGCAGTCGCCGCAGTAATGTGGTCGCTATTCCTTGGGCTGGTGCGATACCGGTCGATGACCATGCGCATGCTGGCGAAGGCGACCTTCGAGACCATCGAGACGACAGCGTCGGTGCTGTTCATTGTCACGGCGGCCTCGATCTTCGCCTGGCTGCTGACCGTCAGTCAGGCCGCGCAGGCGCTGTCGAACCTCATCCTCGGGCTGACCGATAACAAGTGGGTGTTCCTGATCCTGGTCAACATCCTGATGCTGATTGTTGGCTGCTTCCTCGATACAATCGCCTCGATCTCGATCCTCGTGCCGCTGCTGCTGCCCATCGTGCTGAAGTATGGCATCGATCCGGTGCATTTCGGCGTCGTTATGGTACTCAATCTGATGATCGGGCTGCTGACGCCGCCCATCGGGATGGTGCTGTTCGTGCTCTCTCGGGTGGCGCGGATTTCGGTCGAGCGTGCGGCCATCGCCATTGCGCCGTGGACGATCCCGCTGTTCGCGGCGTTAATCGCCATCACCTTTGTGCCGGCAATCACGCTGTGGCTCCCCCGAATGATGGGCATGGTGCGATGAGCGCCAGCCACCAGCAGGCGGCGACCCTGTTCGGGCCGCGCGATCTCAGGCTGGTGGCGGCACCGATGCCCGCGCTGGCACCGGGCATGGTCCGCGTCGCCTTCGGGGCGGGCGGGATCTGCGGCTCGGACATGCACTATTTCCGCCATGCCCGCACCGGCGATTTCGTGGTGACATCACCGCTGGTGCTCGGACACGAGATTGCCGGCACCATCATCGACATGACCGGGGCGGCTGGCGATCTGGCGATCGGCGACCGGGTCGCGATCAACCCGTCGCGCTGGTGCGGCACCTGCCGGCCCTGCCGGACCGGGCGGCCCAACCTGTGCGAGAACATCTACTTCATGGGGTCGGCCTCGAAGACCCCGCACATGCAAGGCGGCTTCGCGAAGCACATCGATGTTGTTCCGGCGCAATGCATGCCGGTTCCGGCGCATGTGCCGTTCGCTGCAGCTGCGCTGGCCGAGCCGCTCGCTGTCTGCCTTCATGCGGTGGCGCGGGCCGGGCCGTTGTCGGACACATCGGTGCTGATCATCGGCGCAGGTCCCATCGGGTTGCTGACCATGCTGGCGGCGCGTCAGGCGGGAGCGGCGCGCATTGCCCTGGCCGACATTGCCGCCGCCCCGCTGGCCTTTGCGGCACGGCTTGGTGCCGATCAGGTCATTGACCTCGCCGCTCAGGACGACGCCTTGATCCAGGGGGGAGCAACCACCCCGTTCGATGTGGTGTTCGAGGCCTCTGGCGCTCCGGCTGCTCTGGCATCGGCGCTGCTGGCGGTCAGGCGCGGCGGCATCGTCGTGCAGATCGGCAACCTGCCCGGCGGGCCGATCCCCCTGCCCGGCCTTGCGGTCATGGCGCGCGAGATCGACCTGCGAGGCAGCTTCCGTTTTGGCACCGAGTTCAGCCGCGCCGTGGCGCTGATTGCCGAGGGCGCCATCGATGTCACCGCCATCATCACCGCCAGCCGTTCGTTATCGCAGGCGCCGGAAGCGTTTGAACTGGCGCTCGACCGCAGCCAGAGCATGAAGGTCATGCTCCTGCCTGACGACGAAGCCGTCTGAAAGGAGACTGTCATCATGGCCAGGATCGAACGGGTCGAGGTGCTGCTGGTCGATCTCAAGCCCAAGGTGCTGCGCACGGATGCGATCCAGAGCTTCGTCAGCCAGGAGACGCCAATCGTGCGCATCACCGATGCCGATGGCGCGGTGGGCATGGGCTATTCCTACACCATCGGCACGGGCGGATCGTCGGTGCTGGCACTGCTCAACGATCATCTGTGCCCGCTGCTGATCGGGCGCGAGGCCTGGGACATCGAGGCGATCTGGCGTGCGCTGTTCTTCCACACCCATGCGACCACAGTCGGTGCCCTGACATCGATCGCGCTGGCCGCCATCGACACCGCCCTTTGGGATCTGAAATGCCGCAAGGCCGGGCAGCCGCTCTGGCGCATGGCCGGCGGGGCGCAACGCTCGATCCCACTGTATTCGACAGAGGGCGGCTGGCTGCACATCGCACCCGAAGCGCTGGTGGACGACGCGCTGGCGGTCAAGGAGCGCGGGTTTTCCGGCACCAAGATCAAGATCGGGAGACCGCATGTGGCCGAGGACGTGGCGCGGCTGTCGGCCGTGCGCGAGGCGGTGGGGCCGGCGTTCGAGATCATGACCGACGCCAACCAGGGCTTCAACTTGTCAGAAGCGGTGCGGCGTGCCCGTCATTATGAAGCGCTCGACATCGCCTGGTTCGAGGAGCCGATCCACGCCGACGATGTGGGCGCGCATGCGGCGCTGGCCCGCTCGACCACAGTGCCAATTGCGGTCGGCGAATCGCTCTACTCGATCAGCCAGTTCAAGGATTACCTCGCCCAGGGAGCCTGCTCGATTGTGCAGGTTGATGTCGGGCGGATCGGCGGCATCACGCCGTGGCTCAAGGTCGCCCACATGGCCGAAGCGCACAACGTGGCGGTGTGCCCGCATTTCCTGATGGAGCTGCATGTCGCGCTGGCGGCAGCCGTCCCGAACGGGCGTTATGTCGAATACATCCCGCAACTGGATGACATCACGCTGAGCCGCATGACAGTGCGCGATGGCCGCGCGATGCCATCGGACGAGCCGGGCCTCGGCATCGAGTGGGATCACGCGGCGATTGAGAGGCTCGCCATCGGGCAGCGGCTGCACAAGGCGTGATGGCGCGCCTCAGCAGAGCGGGCCGGCAATGCGGCGATCCAGCGCGCCGCCCATGAAGCTGGCCGTGTCAAGCCTGCCGAGAATGAGGTTGACGTCGGTGACCGTCGGCTCGGCGCCGCCACGCCGGTAGCAGACAGGGCCGGGCCTCGCGCCGGCACTTTGCCGGCCAACCTAGAGCCGGCCCGAACTGTCGAGCCAGATCACAGAGCCGCCGCCCGCGCCGATGGTGCGCATGTCAACCATGGGCACGCGCACAGGAAGCCCATCAATATCGCCCTGCGCGATAACCGAGCGGCGACCATTCTGGATGATGGTGATGTCGTGGCTCGTGCCGCCCATGTCGACAGCCACGATGCTGTCGCGGCCAGCGGCGGAGCCACCTTCTGCGCGGCCAGCACGCCGCCGGACGGGCCGGAGAGCAGCAGGTTGACGGGTGCCTGGCCCGCCTGCGCGGGCGACGCCGCCCCGCCATTGCACTGGACGAGATAAAGCGGTGCGGCCAGCCCAGCTTGCCTTGTCCTCGCCAGAAGGCCGGCCACATAGCGCTGGACGACAGGCATCAGCAACACGTTGAGCACGGTTGTGGAGGTGCGCTCGAACCCGCGGATCTCGGGCGACACCTCGTGCGAGCATGTGCAGGGTAGCCCCGGCAGGCGTTCGGCAAACCTCTCACGAATTGCGATCTCGTGTGAGGGATCGACGAAGCTGCCCGGCAGCGACACTGCCACGACGCCAGCGCCGCACGCAGCTATGCGGTCGATACCCGGTCAAGATCGACCATGTCCAGTGCCGTCAGAACGGTGCCGTCGGCGCTGATGCGCTCCCTGACGCCGAAGCAAAGGTAACGTGCGGCGAGCACCGTGCGTTCCTCAGGGCGAAGCCCATAGACATCGCGCCGCGCATGCCAGCCGATTTCCAGCACGTCCTCGAAGCCTGCCGTGGTGATCAGCGCAGCGACTGGCAGATCGCGGGTCAGCACAGCATTGGTGGCTATGGTGGTGCCATGGATCAGCAAGGTGATGTCATCGAGCGTGAAGCCATGGCGGCTGGCCGCCGAGATGATGGCATCGAGCAGGCCGATAGACGGGTCTTCCGGCGTTGTCGGCACCTTATGGCTGAGGATCGCGCCGTTGTCCTCGTCGAGGCATTCGAGATCGGTGAAGGTGCCGCCGATATGGACAGCGACCCGGATGCGTCGGGACTGCACCGGCCTGTCAGGTCCCGTTCCTGCGGCGGTTATCAGGGCTGATCAGTTCTCTGCGGGGCCGGAGAGTGCGCGGACCAGATCATTGCGCGCACCCTGCAACTCCGACAGCGCCATGCGCAGGACGGTTCCGGCATCAGCGCTGAGCGGCTGGCCTGCCGCCCGCCTTGCCGGTTGTGCGGCTGGCTTGGGAGCAGCCCCTGACGCAGGAGCAGCGGGCCGCATGGCTGCTGCGCCATCATGGCCGTCACTGGGCAGCGCCGCTGGTACCGCTCCGCCGCGCCCCACGGACTGTACGGCGCGGGCACCCTGCTCTTTCAGAATGCGCTGGACGCCCTTGATGGTGTAGCCCTGCCCATAGAGCAGGATCTTCAGGCCCATGATCAGCGCAACATCGTCCGGGCGATAATAGCGGCGGTTACCGCCCCGCTTCAGCGGCTTGATCTGGGGGAAGCGCGTCTCCCAAAAACGCAAGACGTGCTGGGGCAGATCGAGGTCTTCAGAGACCTCGCTGATGGTCCGAAAGGCATCCGGGCTCTTGTCGACCATCGGCTCCTCCTCGGCCGGAAAGGCCGACATGTGGCTGGCCTGGAAGCTCAATCGTCCTCGCACGCAGCATCGAGGCCGTTGACGCGGGCCTTCATCACATTGGACGGCTTGAACACCATGACCAGACGCGGCTGGATCGGCACCTCGACACCGGTCTTCGGGTTGCGGCCGACACGCAGGCCCTTCTTGCGCACGATGAACGAGCCGAAGGACGAGAGCTTGACGTTTTCGCCGCGCAGGATGCAGTCGCTGATCTCGCCCAGGACGGTCTCAACCAGCGCTGCGGATTCCGTGCGTGACAGGCCGATCTTCTGGTAGACCGCCTCGCTCAGATCAGCTCTTGTGATTGTTTCGTCAGCCATTGCCTTGCCTTGCCCCGCTGCCAGCCCTGCTCCCGAGGAGCAGCCCTGCTGACAGGCATTGCCGGATATCGGGAAGTGCCTGTCGCCAGGCACAGAATCCTGCCACAAGATCAATCGTAAAGTGGGCGAGACGGAACGGTCAATGCCCTTGAACAGATCATGTTTTTTGGCCTGACGCCGGTGTGCGGAAGCGCCGGTCACCAGCGGATCAGCGCAGACCCCCAGGTGAACCCGCCGCCCATCGCTTCAATGAGCACGAGTTGGCCGGGCTGGATGCGGCCATCGCCCACGGCGCGGGCCAGCGCCAGCGGGATCGACGCGGCGGAGGTATTGCCGTGGTCCTGCACGGTGTAGACAACGCGGCTTTCCGGAACGCCGAGCTTGTGGGCCGTGGCATCAATGATGCGCTTGTTGGCCTGATGCGGCACAAACCAGTCGATGTCGCTGCCCTTGAGGCCCGTGGCGGCCAGCGTCGCCTCAACCGTGTCGGCCAGATTGATCACGGCATGCTTGAAGACCTCGCGGCCCTCCATGCGCAGATGGCCGACCTGGCCGTTGGAGCCCGCCCCGCCATCGACATAGAGCTTGTCGCGGTAGCGCCCATCCGAGCGGATGTGGGTGTGCAGGATACCACGGTCGGCATTGGTGCCGGCGCCGTGTTCCGCTGTCAGCACCACCGCGGCGGCCCCGTCCCCGAACAGGACGCAGGTGCCGCGATCCTTCCAGTCGAGGATGCGGGAGAAGGTTTCGGCCCCGATCACCAGAGCTGACCGGGTCGAGCCCGAGATCAGGAACTTGTCCGCCACGGTGAGGGCGTAGACGAAGCCCGAGCACACGGCCTGCACGTCGAAGGCCGCACCATGGTGCATGTCGAGCGCATTCTGGATCTGGGTCGCCGTGGCGGGGAAGGTATAATCCGGCGTCGATGTCGCGCAGACGATGAGATCGATGTCGGCTGGCACCATGCCGGCGCTGGCGAGGGCAGCACGCGCGGCAACAGTTCCGAGCACCGATGTCGTCTCGGTTTCGTCGGCAATATACCGGCGTTCGATGCCGCTGCGCTGTCGGATCCATTCGTCGGAGGTCTCGACCAGCGCCGACAACTCCGCATTGCTCATCACACGGCGGGGCAAGGCCTGCCCACAGCCACGCACAACAGACCTGATCCGGGACACTGCTTGCGCCGCCTCTGTTTAGCTGGCCACGGCCTCGCCCGAAGACGGGACGACGGGGACCGGACAGGCATCAATCATCTCGCGCACTTTGGTGAGAAGCTCGTAGCGCGCCATCTCGTAACCCAGCTCCACCGCACTGGCAAAGCCGATCGCATCGGTCCCGCCATGGCTCTTGATGACAACGCCGTCAAGCCCGAGGAAGACCCCGCCATTGACCTTGCGCGGGTCCATCTTTTCCTTGAGGGCCGAAAAAGCGTCTTTCGCGAGCAGGTAGCCGAGCTTCGATAGAAACGAGCGGCTCATCGCTGCGCGGAGATATTCGGCGATCTGCTTGGCGGTGCCTTCGGCGGTCTTGAGGGCGATATTGCCGGTGAAGCCTTCGGTGACCACCACGTCGACGGTTCCCTTGCCCAGATCATCGCCCTCGACGAAGCCGCGATAATCGAGATTGGGCAGGTTCGCCTCGCGCAGCATCTTGCCGGCTTCCTTGACGGCTTCGACGCCCTTGATCTCCTCGACGCCGACATTGAGCAGGCCGACCGTGGGCCGGTCGATGTCGAAAACGATGCGGGCCATGGCCGCGCCCATGATCGCCATGTCGAACAGGTGGGCGGCATCCGCCCCGATGGTTGCACCGACATCGAGCACGACGCTTTCGCCGCGGATGGTCGGCCAGATGGCCGCGATGGCCGGGCGCTCGATCCGCGCCATCAAGCGCAGGCAGAACTTCGACATCGCCATCAATGCGCCGGTGTTGCCGGCCGACACAGTGACATGGGCCTCGCCGGTCTTGCAGGCCTCGATGGATTTCCACATCGACGACTTGTACCGCCCGGACCGCAAGGCCTGGCTCGGCTTGTCATCCATCTTCACGGATACATCGGTGTGGTGAAACGTGGTGACCGCCTTCAGCCTGGGGTGCTGGTCGAGCAGCGGCAGCACCAGCTTCTCGTCACCGTAAATCACGAACCGGGTGTCGGGCCGGCGCTCCAGGGCAATCGCTGCGCCGGGAATGACAACGGACGGCCCATGGTCGCCACCCATCGCATCGAGCGAGATTGTGACGTGTGTGGTGGGGGCTTTTGCGGCCATGCCGGAACCTGTCTCGTCAACGCCGGGTGCGGAACAACGCAACCGTCCCGGCGCAGGATGGGAGCCGGACAATACGCGCGGCTCGTCAGACCGCAAGGCAACCCGTCATGAATCTTGTGCAGCAGCCGCATTCCCGCAAGGGGTGCGGCCTGGAAATCGCGGCCATCGCCCATCGGCATGCCGGGTGGCGCGCTCAGGTCTTCGGCTTCAGGCCCTTGAGCACGGCAAACGGATTGCCGAATCCTTCGGGCTCGGGCGGTGCTTCGAAAGCGACACCGGGCTTGCGCGGATAAGGGTCGAGTTCGAGCGCCAGCGTATCGTAGGCGATGTGGCCGAAATCGATGCCGCCATCGAGGATTGGCTCGGGCAAGGCATCGGGATCGTTGAGCATGGCGAGATCGATGGCGGCCATGTCGATGCTGGACATGTCGAGGGCGTCGAGATTGTCGGCATCCAACGCGTCAGGATCGGGCAGGCCGGCCTTGCGCATCAGCGAATCGGCTTCCTCCTTTGGCGCAAAGACGATCTCGATCTCCGTGTCGATGGCCTCCTCGACAGGGTCGAGGCTGATGACGCAGGCCTGACGGGCGTGGCCCTTGATGCGGCCGGAGACGCGCACCCGGTCACCTTCCCTCACCGCGAGCAGATCAGCATCGAGCGCCCCGACCGACACGATGCCCATGGCTTTTGCGATCGCCTTGCGCTCGGCCTCGGTGGCGGACAGGCGCACGGCGGTGCCGACAGACGAGAGGTCCTCGATGCGGCGCACATGGCTGAAGGGCAGTTCGCGGGTCTGGGACATGGCACATCTCGGGTGGAGCGGATTGCGGCTCAGGCTGGCCGATGGCCGGCCGGTTCGGCCGGACCTGGCAGCGCGAACAGCGTCGGCGCATTCAGCAGGTCATCGAGCGACAGAGCCGACAACTGCCCTTCGCTTGCCACCAGATAAGGCACAAGCCGCGCCGACGCCACACCGGGGATGTTGCGGTCGAGCGCAGCTGCAAGCGCCGCCTGATCGCCCTGATCCAGCGGTTCGGCATAGGCAGTGACGCGGCCATAGAAATTCTGGGCAATCTTCTTCATGCGTTTGGGCACCACGACATCGCCCACGCCAAGCTCGCGAAGACCATGATCAACGTGCTGGAAGAGCACGTCGATGAACTCCTGCGCCACTTCCGGAGCAGGGTCCGGCAGTGCCTTCAGCCGGCGCATCACGAGCAGCGCATGGAGAGTGAGCGACTCAAGCCGGCCTTCGACGCTGTCAGGCACGCCGGCGTCCAGATAGAGCCAGGGCGCACGCGAGGCATCGGCGACGCGCTTGTAGAGCGCCAGCACGATGTCGCGCCTTGGGTCTTTCTTGAACAGGCCAAACATCGTAACCTCGCTTCAGGCTTGGTGGTCTGCCTTGCAAATGGCTGACGCTGGGGTTACGCCAAATCACAATCTGCCGGCAAGCGCGACAAATGCGCCGCCGCCTACCCTGCCTGGACCGGAATCATTTGATGGCCTCCCTTGCCGCTTCCCTCGCCGCGTCTGCTCTTCGCTCGGGCCGCACTGTTGTGACCTGCGCCATCATGGGCGTCGCGCTTGCGGGCTGCGGCTCCGGCGGGGCCGACAATTTCGGCTTCACCTTGCCGACATCGGCCGGTCTCAACGAGGAGATCAACCGCGGCTTCGTGATCGACCAGGAGGCCATTGCCAAGGTCAAGCCCGGCATGGATGTGCAGCAGGTGTTGCAGACGCTCGGCACGCCGTCGACAACCTCGACCGTCGGCAACCGCACTTTCTATTATGTCAGCCAGCGCACGCGCCGCACCTTCCAGTTCCAGAACCCGGCCGTTGTCGACCAGAACGTGATCGCGGTTTATTTCAACAAGGGCTTCAAGGTCGAACGCATCGCCAACTGGGGCCTTAAGGACGGTGTGATCTTCGATTTTATCAACCGCACGACCCCCACAGGCGGCGACGAGCAGAGTTTCCTGCGCAACCTTTTCCGCGGCGTGACCCGTTTCAATCCACTCGGCGGCGGCTGAGGACCGTTCGAGCGGCAGTTCGGCTGCTCGCGACCGGCGACGTTCCGCCTCGCCTGCGGCAGTGCCTTGGCCCCGTGACTCCATGCTGCGCTGCATGCTAAGCGCGCCTCATTCGTTGATCCGCACGACGCAGCCTCGGCTGGTCGCTCAAACGGGGACCTTGCCATGAGCCGTGACACCGCAACCGCCGGACACCTTTCGAATTCGTTTTTCTCTGCGCCGCTGTCGGTGCAGGACCCAGAGATCGCGCGCGCCATCGACCTCGAACTTGGCCGGCAGCGTGACGAGATCGAACTGATCGCCTCGGAGAACATCGTCAGCCGCGCCGTCCTGGAGGCGCAAGGCTCGGTGATGACCAACAAGTATGCCGAGGGCTATCCGGGCCGGCGCTATTATGGCGGCTGCCAGTTCGTCGACATCGCCGAAAAGCTCGCCATCGAGCGCGCCTGCCGCCTGTTCGACTGCAAGTTTGCCAACGTTCAGCCCAATTCCGGCAGCCAGGCCAACCAGGCCGTGTTCCTGGCGCTGATGCAGCCGGGCGACACGTTCATGGGCCTTGATCTCGCCGCCGGCGGCCATCTCACACACGGCGCGCCGCCAAACATGAGCGGCAAGTGGTTCAAGCCGGTCCATTACGGCGTCTGCGTCGTCGATCAGCGGCTGGACATGGACGCGGTCGAGCGCCTTGCGCTCGAAAGCAAGCCCAAGGTGATCGTCGCAGGCGGATCGGCCTATCCACGCCACTGGGATTTCGCCCGCTTCCGCGAGATCGCCGACAAGGTCGGTGCGATCTTCCTCGTCGACATGGCCCATTTCGCCGGGCTGGTGGCAGGCGGCGCGCACCCTTCGCCGTTCCCGCATGCGCATGTTGCGACCACCACCACGCACAAGACGCTGCGCGGGCCACGCGGCGGCATGATCCTGACCAATGACGAGGACCTGGCCAAGAAGTTCAACTCCGCGATCTTCCCCGGCCTTCAGGGCGGGCCGCTGATGCATGTGATCGCCGCCAAGGCCGTGGCCTTCCATGAGGCGCTCCAGCCGGAGTTTAAGGTCTATGCCCGCGCAGTGGTCGAAAACGCCCGTGCACTGGCCGAGACCCTGCGTTCAAGGGGCTTTGACCTGACCACCGGCGGCACCGACAACCACCTGATGCTGGTCGACCTGCGCTCCAAGGCGCTCAACGGCAAGATCGCCGAAGCGGCGCTGGGCCGGGCCCATATCACCTGCAACAAGAACGGCGTGCCGTTCGACACCGAAAAGCCGACCATCACCTCCGGCATCCGGCTGGGCACGCCCGCCGCAACCTCGCGCGGCTTCGGCGTGGCCGAATTCCAGCGCGTGGGCGATCTGATCGCCGAAGTGCTTGACGGGCTGTCCGCGAATGGGGAGGCTGGCAATGCAGCGGTCGAAGCATCCGTAAAGGACAAGGCAACCACCCTGTGCCGCAGGTTCCCGATCTACGGGTGACAAGGAAGCAGGCTACATGACATCGTCGCGCAGTCTCGTTGTCATGATCGCCGTCTTTGGCGGATTTTCAATCAGCCTGCCGGCAGCAGCCGTCGCTTCTGACATTGTTGCGCTCGGTGCCAGCAACACAGAGGGCAAGGGCCGCGGCCGGACACCGGATGGCGTGCCCAGGTCACCGGCCTATCACGCCCAGTTGCAGCAGATGCTGCGCAGCGGTGGCTGCAGCGCCAGCGTGATGCATGCGGCCATTGCCGGCAACACCACCGGACAGATGTTGAAACGGCGGCATGGCGTGGTCAAGCCCAGCACACGGGTTCTCAATCTTTAGCCCGGCGGCAACGATGCGGGCAGCGGCGAAGCTGACGATGCCGCTGGCAATGTCGCGGCCATCCGGGCCTTTGCCGCATCACGGAACATTCAGGTCGTCATGCTGGAGGGCCTCGGCCGGCTGGCACAATCCTGCCGACTGCCGGATGGCAAGCATTACAGCGCCGAAGGCGATGCGGCCTTCGCCGCCTATCTGGCACCAACGATTCTAGCGTCGGCGGCCTGCCGCTGAGCGGCGCTCTTCAGGGCGCCCGCCGCACCACACCATCCTGGATGAAGACCTTCAGAGAGGTCGTGCCGGAACCGGTGCCGTCCTTGGTGCGCCACATGCCGTTGGCGCAGTAGGTGCCGCCATCGCGCGGGATCGCGGTCAATTGGACGGTCGCCGGATAGGTGTCCTTGCCATCGGGTGAGACGGTGACGAAATCGGTCCGGCAGATCGCGCCATCGACGACCGGCGGTATTGGGAGATCATCCAGCCCCCGCCGCCGGTGCTCTCGAAGGTTTCGGGCGGGAACGGCCAGGACGATGGTCCCGGCTGTGCCAGGGCGCTGATGACGCTGGCCGCAAGCGCAAGGCCGGTTGCCAGCGCGCAAGCGATGGCCAGCAGGCCCGCATTGCGCCCGCCGGTGCTGTCCTGATGGCCGGGAAGGTGAAGGGCTGATCTGGGCATGGTGTCAGCTCCTGTCGCAGGGGATAACCAGCGACGGGCGCAAAGGATGCATGCGGGGTGAAAAAAGTCCCGGCAGACCTGCGCAATCTTTGACTGGACCGCAAACAGGATTCACTGGCATGAGGTGGCCACCACATGACAGGCCAAGAGAACGCCCATGCGCTGCCCATATTGCGGATCACTCGACACGCAGGTCAAGGATTCGCGGCCTTCAGATGATCACTCGTCGATCCGGCGGCGGCGGGTCTGCAATGATTGCGGTGGCCGCTTCACCACCTTCGAGCGGGTGCAGTTGCGCGAATTGATGGTGGTCAAGCGCTCGGGCAAACGCTCGCCGTTCGATCGGGACAAGCTGCTGCGCTCGGTCGAGATCGCCCTGCGCAAGCGGCCTGTCGAGCCGGAGCGCATCGAGCGCATGGTCAGCGGCATCGTGCGCCAACTTGAAAGCTCGGGCGAGCCGGAGGTGCCGACATCGACCATCGGTGCACTGATCATGGCCGGCCTGCGCCATCTCGACGGCGTCGCCTACGTGCGCTTTGCCTCCGTCTACAAGGATTTTCGGGAGGCCAAGGACTTCGAGGAAATCCTGGGCGAACTCTCGCATGACGAGGCCGACCCGCTGGCGGGCGCGCGTCTCGACGATGGGCGCCCGGATGGTTCGCGCGATCATGACGACTGAGCGGCGCGCGTGACGCCCGACCCCGACGATGATGCCCGCTTCATGGCGCTGGCGCTGGCACTGAGCCGCGAAGGGCTGGGCCAGACCTGGCCGAACCCCTCAGTCGGCGCGGTCGTTGTGCGCCAATCCACCACCGGCCCCGTGGTCGTCGGGCAAGGCGTGACACAGGCAGGCGGACGGCCTCATGGTGAGGCCATGGCGCTGGCCGAGGCGGGCGATGCCGCCGCCGCGGCAACCCTGTATGTGGCGCTGGAGCCGTGCTCCTACAGCTCCATCAGGGGCGGCACGCCATGCGTCGAGCGCAGCCTGAAAGCTGGCATCACGCGGGTGGTTTCTGCCATCGCGGACCCCAATCCGCGCATCGCAGGTCTTGGCCACGCCCTTCTGCGCAGCGCCGGCATCAGGGTCGATGTCGGGTTGATGGCCAATGAGGCAGCGCGGCTGCATCGCGGGCATTTTCGGCGCGTGCGCGAGGGGCTACCCAGCGTGACCTTCAAGGTGGCCCGCACGGCAGATGGCTATGCGGGCGGACCGGGGCGCGAGCGCGTGGCAATCTCCTGCGCCGAAGCTGGTCAATGGGTGCATCGCCAGCGCAGCGAATACGACGCGATCATGGTCGGGATCGCTACGGTGCTCGCCGACGATCCGCAGCTCAACGTGCGCCTGCAAGGGCTGGAATGGCGCTCGCCGGTGCGCGTGGTGCTGGATACGCACCTGCGCATGCCGGCGACCATGGTGCTGGCGAAAACGGCGCGCGATATCCCGACCTGGATCATTGCGGCGGACGACGCGCCGACAACGCGCGAAGCCGCCCTCGTTGCCGCCGGCGTCGAGGTGATGCGGGTCGCGCGCGGCAGCGATGGCCACCTCGATCTCAGAGCGGCACTGACCCTGCTGGCGACGCGTGGCATTACGCGCGTGTTCTCCGAAGGCGGACCGACCGTGGGTGAACAACTCGCCCTGCGGGACCTGGCCGACGAGGTCATCGTCTCGACCTCGCCAGCGGTGCTGGGACGGGAGGGCATCACGGCAGTCCGCCCTGCCCTCGCCGCGCTGCTGGCCGAGGGTCGGCGCTTCGCCCTTGCGCGCCAGGAGATGATCGGCCACGACAGCTTCACGTTCTACGAAAGGAACGACTGATGTTCACCGGCATTGTCACCGGCATTGGTACCTTGGTCGAAACCGTCGCCGCCGGCCCGACGCTGACGCGCCTCGCGATTGCCTCGCCTTACGAGGCCTCGGGCATCGAGATCGGGGCATCCATCGCCTGCGCCGGCATCTGCCTGACGGTGACGGCGTTGGAGCCGCGCCGCGATGGCCAGGCGGGCTGCATCTTCCGGGTCGAGGCGGCGGCGGAGACGCTGGCCAAGACGCGCGTCAGTGCATGGCGCGCGGGCGAGCGCATCAATCTCGAACGCTCGCTGAAGATCGGCGACGAGCTTGGCGGGCACCTTGTCACCGGCCATGTCGATGGCGTGGCCGAGATCGTGGGACATGAACCGATCGCACCCGACCCATCCGACGCCTGGGGCGCGACGGCCCGCTTCCATATCCGCACCCCGAAGCATCTGGCGGGCTTCGTGGCGCCGAAAGGCTCCGTATGCCTTGATGGCACCTCGCTGACCGTGAACACGGTCGAAGGCGATGTGTTTTCGGTGCTGCTGATCCCGCACTCGCTGTCCGTGACCACCTGGGCCGAGCGCAAGATCGGCGACGGCCTGCATTTGGAGGTCGATCTGATGGCGCGCTACGCCGCAAGGCTTGCCGAGGCGCGCGCCGGGGGCTACTGACGCGCCTCATACCTGAACCGAAACGAGCATTCCGCCATGGCTGGTGCCAGCAAGGCCAAACACGACACCTCGCCGCTGAGCGGCGCGCGTATCCTCATTGTAGAGGCGCGGTTCTATCAGGGCCTGGCCGATGCGCTGCTGGATGGAGCGGTTTCCGCGATCACGCGCGCAGGGGCTGAGGCGGATGTGATCACCGTGCCGGGGGCGCTGGAGATCCCTGCCGCCATCGTCATCGCGCTTGATGGCGCGGCTCGTCAGGGCAAGTCCTATGACGCGGCCGTGGCCCTGGGCTGCGTCATCCGCGGCGAGACCACGCACTATGACATCGTGGCGGGCGAAAGCTGCCGGGCCTTGATGGACCTTTCGGTGCAGCGCCAATGGGCCATCGGCAATGGCATCCTGACCGTCGAGAACGAGACGCAGGCCTGGGCGCGCGCGCGCAAGTCCGAAATGGACAAGGGCGGCGGCGCGGCCGAAGCGGCGCTGAGCATGGTCAGGCTGAAGCGGCGCTTCGGGGCCTCGGCGTGAACGCGCGTCAGGAACAACGGCTCGAGAAGCGTCGCGCCGCCCGTCTGGCCGCCGTGCAGGCGCTTTACCAGATGGATGTGGCCGGCAAGGGCCTGATCGAGGCCATGGCCGAGTTCGAGACCTTCTGGATGGGTAAGGAGGTCGACGGCATCGCCCTGCCGGCTGCCGAGGCCAATTTCTTCCGTGACGTGCTGAGCGGGGTGGTGCGCGAGCAGCGCCCGATCGACCACGCCGTCGATGATGCGCTGGCTGATGGCTGGCCGCTGAAGCGCATCGAGACGGTGCTGCGTTCTGTGCTGCGCTGCGGCACCTATGAGCTGATGTTCCGCAAGGATGTGCCGCCCAAGGTGGCCATCAACGAGTATGTCACGGTGGCGCGCGCCTTCTACGAGGGCGACGAGCCGGGCATCACCAACGCCGTGCTCGACCGCATCGCCCGACTGGTCCGGGCCGAGGAGATGGCCTGACGAGACAGGCCGCGCCCCGCCACAGCAACAGGCTTGCCGACGTGATCGCCGAAGATGCCCTGATCGCCCGCTATCTTGCGCCCCTTGCCGGGCCGGGCGCGCTTGGGCTGAAGGATGACGCGGCGCTGATCGTGCCGCCGCAGGGCAAGGACCTTGTCCTGACCAAGGATGCGCTGGTCGCCGGCGTGCATTTCTTTCCCGATGATCCGCCCGCTTCGATCGCGCGCAAGGCCTTGCGGGTCAACCTGTCGGACCTGGCGGCCAAGGGGGCGACACCGGCGGGATTCCTGATGGCGCTCGCCTTGCCGGCGGACCTTGACGAGAGCTGGATCGCGGCCTTCGCCGCCGGGCTCGGCGAGGATGCGCGCGCCTATGCCTGCCCGCTTCTGGGCGGCGACACTGTGAGAGCGCCTGGAGGGCTCAGCATCTCGATCACCGCCCTGGGCTGGTGCGATTCCGGTAAGATGGTCCGCCGCACGAGCGGCCGTGCCGGCCAGACGCTACTGGTCAGCGGCAGCATCGGGGATGCGGCACTGGGGCTCAGGCTAAGACTGGAGCCGGATGCGCCCTGGGCACGGGCGCTGCCCGGTCCGTTGCGCGCGCACCTCGCCGACCGCTACCTGCATCCCTACCCGCGCAATGCCCTGGCCGGGGCGATAACCGCGCATGCCGCCGCTGCGATGGATGTTTCCGACGGATTGCTCGGCGATGCCGTGAAGCTGGCAGCGGCATGCGGCATCAAAGGGCTTCATCCCCGCATCCTGCTGGACCGCGTGCCGCTGTCGCCGGCAGCGCGCGCAGCGCTGGCGCTGGCACCGGACCTGCTCCAGACAATCATGGCCGGCGGCGACGACTACGAGGTCCTGATGGCTGCCGATCCGGACACCGTTCCAGCCCTGCTGGCCGCCTGCGCCGCAGCCGGCTGCGAGGCCAGCATGATCGGCGAGCTGGCCCTCGCGGAGGATCCAGCTTTCGTGAGAGCGGACGGCAGCGCGGTACCATTTTCCAGCCTGTCCTTCCAGCACGACTGGACCGCTTGACAGCCAAATCCCGCTGCAACGCCACATGTACCGGGCATGATGCGCCGGCCTGCATGGCTGCCCCCGGATTTCTGCAGATGCGCGCTGCTGCGAATTGGGCTATCCGGCAGGCATGACCACGCCGAGCGCTCCCCCTGCCATGCCCCTGCCAGATGCCGGCGCAACCGGCGCTCCCGATGCGGTGGCGAAGCGCAATGTCCGCATTCTGACCGTCGCGCAGGCGCTGGGCGGAGCCACACCGCCGATCATCGTTTCGCTGGGCGGAGTGATCGGCATGCAACTGGCCGATGACAAGGCTCTGGCGACGCTGCCTGTCAGCCTGCTCAACATCGGGCTTGCCTGCGCGGTCATTCCGGCTGCGTGGCTGATGCGCCGCCATGGCCGGCGCATCGGCTACATCATCGGTTGCCTCGCGGGCGTGATCTCCGGGATCGTTGCGGCAGCGGGCACCGCGCGGGGGGCCTTCTGGCTGTTCTGCCTCGGCACGTTCCTGTCCGGCTTCTACATCGCCTTCGTGCAGAGCTACCGGTTCGCGGCCATCGACAGCGCGAGCGAAAGCTACAAGGCGCGGGCGATTTCGCTCGTTATGGTGGGCGGCCTGTTCGCGGCCGTGATCGGGCCGCAGACCGTGATCTGGACGCGCGACCTGACACCGCTCTATCCGTTCGCGGCGAGCTTCCTCGCCTTGTCCGGCCTTGCCCTCATGGCGATGCTGGTCGTGTCGCTGCTCAATGCGCCTGCCCCGAAGAAGCAGGTTTCGGGCGGCCGGCCACTCGGCGAAATCATGCGCAACCCGCGCTTCGTCACGGCGGTGATCTGCGGGCTGGTCAGCTACGGGCTGATGGCATTTTTGATGACGGCGGCACCGATGGCCATGGTCGCCTGCGGCCACAGCATCGGTGAGGCCGCGCTCGGCATCCAGTGGCATGTGCTGGCGATGTTCGCGCCGAGCTTCTTCACAGGCGACCTGATCAACCGTTTCGGCAAGGACAGAATCACGGCAGCTGGCCTGCTGATGATCGCGGTTGCCGCCGTGGTCGGGTTGTCGGGGCTGACCGTCGCGCATTTCTGGATCTCGCTGATCCTGCTCGGCGTGGGCTGGAATTTCGGCTTCGTCGGCGCAACCTCGATGGTGACCGACTGCTATCGGCCCGAGGAGCGGACCAAGGTGCAGGCCGCCAACGATTTTCTCGTGTTCGGCGCGGTCGCCATGGCCTCGCTCTCGTCGGGCAAGCTGCTGCATATCGGCGGCTGGGATATCGTCAACTGGGTGGTGTTCCCCGCCGTCGCTCTGGCGCTGGTGATGGTGGCGATCCAGGCCAGAAGCCGGCCAGTGCTGGCGTTCTGACGCGGCTCACGAACGTAACGCGACCGATCCTTGCCACCAGAAGGCGTCTCAGACAAATTCCCGGTTTTACATTTCGTTTAAAGTTTGGCAGACACGCGGCACTCGTCTGAGAAGGCGCTGCCTGTTCGTGCCATTGGTGCGGCATGGCGCAGCAAAGCCGTCTCGCAGCAAAAAACAGGGATGGACATCGCCATGAGCCCACTGCTCATCATCATCGCACTTGGAGCGACCTCGCTCCTTTATGGAATCTGGGCCTACCTCGATGTCATGAAGCGTGACGCCGGCAACCAGCGCATGCAGGAAATCGCGGGCGCGATCGCCGAAGGCGCGCAAGCCTATCTCAAGCGCCAGTACATCACCATTGCAGGCGTCGGCATCGTGCTGCTGATCGGGCTCTGGTTCCTCCTCGGCAAGGAAGTTGCCTTCGGCTTCCTGATCGGTGCCGTGCTGTCCGGCCTTGCCGGCTTCATCGGCATGAACGTCTCGGTGCGCGCCAACGTCCGTACGGCGCAGGCCGCGACCCAGTCGCTGGCTGGCGGCCTTGACGTCGCCTTCAAGGCCGGTGCGGTGACAGGCATGCTGGTTGCAGGCCTCGCGCTCCTCGGCGTCGCGATCTACTACGGCATCCTGACCGGCCTTGGCCATTCGCCCTCCAGCCGCATCGTCATCGACGCGCTGGTGGCGCTCGGCTTCGGCGCTTCGCTGATCTCGATCTTTGCCCGTCTCGGCGGCGGCATCTTCACCAAGGGCGCCGACGTCGGCGCCGACCTCGTCGGCAAGGTCGAAGCCGGTATTCCGGAAGATGACCCGCGCAACCCCGCCACGATCGCCGATAACGTCGGTGACAACGTGGGCGACTGCGCCGGCATGGCCGCCGACCTGTTCGAAACCTATGCGGTGACGCTGGTCGCCACCATGGTCCTGTCCGCCATCTTCTTCGCTGGTCAGGGTGCGCTGCTGTCGACCATGATGCTCTATCCGATGGCCATCGCCGCGGCCTGCATCGTGACCTCGATCGCCGGCACCTTTTTTGTCAAGCTCGGCCCGAGCAACAACATCATGGGCGCGCTCTACAAGGGCTTCATCGCCGCCGGCGTGCTGTCGGTCGGCGCGATTGCCCTGGTCAACATGTGGATGCTCGGCGGGTTCTCGACCGTCATCAAGACCTCGACCGGCGTGACCTTCACTTCGGGCGCGCTGTTCTGGTGCGCCATGGTCGGCCTCGCGGTTACGGCCATGATCGTCGTGATCACCGAGTACTACACCGGCACCGGCAAGCGCCCGGTCGTCTCGATCGCACAGGCTTCGGTGACCGGCCACGGCACCAACGTCATCCAGGGCCTCGCTGTCAGCCTTGAATCGACCGCCATGCCGACCATCGTGATCATCGCCGGCATCATCTCGACCTACTCGCTGGCCGGCCTGTTCGGTGTGGCGATCGCAACCACCGCGATGCTGGCGCTTGCCGGCGTGGTCGTGGCGCTCGACGCCTTCGGCCCCGTCACCGACAACGCAGGCGGGATTGCCGAAATGGCGGGCCTGCCGAAGGAAGTGCGTCACGCCACCGACGCACTTGACGCGGTCGGCAACACCACCAAGGCGGTCACCAAGGGATATGCCATCGGCTCAGCGGGTCTTGGCGCGCTGGTGCTGTTCGCGGCCTACACCTCGGACCTGAACTACTTCATCGCGGAGGCCAACAAGGCCGATTCGAAGGTGTTCCAGTACTTCAAGGGCGTCACCGTCGACTTCTCGCTGGCCAACCCCTACGTCGTCGTCGGCCTGCTGCTTGGCGGCCTCATCCCGTTCCTGTTCGGCGGCATGGGCATGACGGCGGTCGGCAAGGCTGCTGGCTCGGTGGTGGAAGAAGTCCGCCGCCAGTTCAAGGAAAAGCCCGGCATCATGAACGGCACCGAGCGCCCGGACTATGGCCGCGCGGTCGACATGCTGACCAAGTCGGCGATCAAGGAAATGGTGATCCCCTCGTTGCTGCCCGTGCTGGCACCGATTGTCACCTTCTTCGTGATCAACGCGATTGCCGGCAAGAACCAGGCTTTCGCAGCCGTCGGCGCCATGCTGATGGGCGTTATCGTCACCGGCATCTTCGTCGCGATCTCGATGACCTCCGGCGGCGGCGCCTGGGACAATGCCAAGAAGTCATTCGAGGATGGCTTCACCGACAAGGACGGCATCAAGCACTACAAGGGCTCGGAAGCCCACAAGGCCTCCGTCACCGGCGATACCGTCGGCGACCCCTACAAGGATACGGCTGGCCCTGCGGTGAACCCGGCGATCAAGATCACCAACATCATCGCCCTGCTGCTGCTGGCCATCCTGGCTCATTCCTGAGCCCGGTTCGGCACTGAACAACAAACCCCGCAGAGCGATCTGCGGGGTTTTTTGCTGGCCTGGGGGAAAACCTGCTTGGATCCGACCTTGTCGTTCCTGCTGCTGAAAATGGCGATCACGGCCGCCATCGTGGTCACGGCCTCCTTGATTGCCGAAAGAACGGGGCCGTTATTGGCAGCGATGGTTGCAACGCTCCCGGTCTCGGCCGGCCCGGTCTATGTCTTTCTGGCGCTCGATCATGACGCCGCCTTCATCGCCGAGGCTGCGCTCGGCTCGATGGGTTCGAACATGGCCACAACGGCGTTTTCGCTCGCCTATGTGCTGGCGGCACAACGCTTTTCCACCTCGCTGTCGCTGGCGCTCGCCTTTTGCGCCTGGGCGCCGGTGCTGCTGTTCTTCAAGGCAGCCAGTCTGCCGATCGTTGCCCTGCTCGGGATCATCGTTTGTCTGTTTCCCGTGTGCCACAGGGTCGTCAAACCGTATCTCGCGGCCAGACCAGCCAAGGCCCCACGCCTTGCCTGGTATGCCATCCCGTTGAGAGCGTTTTTCGTCGCGGTTCTGGTCGGAACGGTGACAAGCCTCAGCCTGAGGATCGGTCCGCAATGGTCAGGGTTCTTCGCCACTTTCCCGGTTGTTCTTTCCACGCTGATCCTGTTCCTTCAGCCGCGTATCGGAGGCCCTGCCGCCGCTGCGATCATCGGAAGTGGCATTCTGGGATTAATGGGCTTCGGTGTCGCGCTCGCTCTGGTGCACCTGATCGCCCGACCGTCAGGGGTCGGCCCGGCACTGTCGATCGGGTTGATGGTTTGCATTGCCTGGAATTTGGGCCTGATGGCCTTGGCAAGGCGCAGAGCGCAGACAGGCTGAAGCCCCCTGCCTCATGCGCAGGAGCAAAATGCGGTTCCGGCATGGCTCCCCATGGCGACGACAAGAACCCGCAGATCGCACTGCGGGTTTTCCCCAAGGGTGTCCAACATGGCTGGCGACGTCCAAAAAGATGCGCCAAGCCACTGGCCTCCGTCATGACTCGCGCCGGGCCCGAATCTGCCCCTTAGCTCGTTGCCACGAACTTATTCCTCGTCGGGGCTGCCAGGCAGCTTGGCGACAGGAACCGCGCCGAGGCCATCCTTCTGGTAGATGTCGTCGCGGAAATTGACATCGCCCTCGGCGGTGCCCCACGCTGTGACGTAGACCCAGTAGACCGGCACGCCGCCAGGGATCGGCGCATTGATGCGCTCACCGGATTCGAACACCTGATCAATGCGCGAGCGGTCCCAGCCAGGCGTGTCCTTGAGCAGCCACTGGATGTAGTCGCGCACATTCTGGACGCGTACGCAGCCTGACGACACGAAACGGTAATCGTCGCCGAAAATCCCCTTGGCCGGCGTGTCATGCATGTAGACGCCGTGCGGGCTTGGGATGTTGATGCGGACGAAGCCGAGCGAGTTGAACTCGCCGCCGGGGTCCTGCCGGAAGGTGTAGCGGGTGGCTTCGTCGGTGTTCCAGTTGACCGCTTCAGGCGGGATCTGCTGCCCGTTGGGTCCGATGATCCTGATCTTGTTCTCGGTCAGGTAGTTCGGCTCCTTGCGCATCTTGGGGATCAGATCCTTGCGGATGATCGAGGCAGGAACAGTCCATGTCGGGTTGAAGTTGATCTCGGGAATCCGGGTTTGCAGGATCGGAGACTGGCGATCGATCTTGCCGACGCCGGCCGCGTGGCGCGTGGCCACTACGCCGCCTTCGACCGTCTCGACCATGGCGGCGGGAATATTGACCACCACATAGCGATGGCCAAGATTGCCGGAGAAGGCGCGCAGGCGCACGATGTTCAGCTCAAGCTGGCGGATTCGGGTTTCGATCGGCACATTCAGCGCCGTGATCGTTCCGGGGTTCAGCGCGCCGGTCGTGGTCAGGCCATGGCGCGCCTGAAAACGGCGGACGGCCTGCTGCACGAACGAATCGAAGGTCGCCGAGCCGGCGGCGCTGGGGTCCAGGTCGCCCGCGATGATCAGGCGGTTGCGCAGGGCCACCACACCGGGGCCGCGCGAGCCGATGCGCAGGCGCTCGGAGCCGATGGCCACCCAGCCGCCCTGCCCCTGCATCTCACGGTAGCGCTGGAGAGCCTGCTCGGTTGCCGTAACAGCACTGGGCGACACCATCGGTGTGCTGGAGCGCACGATCCGGCTGCGGGTCTGCACGGCATCATAGGACTGGCGCCACTCTGCGGCACCCTGCGCGAAGGCAGGCGTGGCGGTGGCGGCGGTGGCAATGCCGGAAAGCAGGGCGAGGAGCGTGTCGCGGCGGGTCAGGTCGAAAGTCATGATCTCGCAATCTTGTGGTGACAGGCGGATGGTGGATGGGAGCGCGCTGCATCGAAAAGCGTGGAACGAAGGCTGGTCAAGCTCCTGGCCGTTGCGCGCCTTTGGACCGAAGCATCCTGCCGGGCCTTGCTCCATCCTGCGTCAGGACCGGGCGAAGGGCGGGAACACAAGCGGCTTGCTGGAAAACTCCGGTTGATCTTGGCCGGAAAGTCGTGACGTTACCGCCTTGACCATCCATTTTGTGGGTTAACCAAGCGTGAGCAACGGGGCGGTTTTAGGGCAAACGATGGCATTTTGCACGGCCGAATGGCTGACAAGTTCGTTATCGAGGCTTGTGCACAGCGTGATGCACCACTTCCGTGCGCCTGTGCAGGGGCGTACCGGGCTGGCACGCGCCCATGGCCCGACCAGCGGATCGCGGAGCAACCTGTCATGACCAGCGAGCCGATGCTGAGCATCCTGTTATCGTTGCTGGCCGTTATCGTCCTGTTCCTCGCGATGTGGCTGCTGAGCCTCAGAACCCGCGACGTGGGGGCCGTGGACATCGTCTGGGGCCCCGGTTTTGCGCTGATTGCCTGGCTCGAATGGCTACGTCTGGCACCGCAGCATGGCTCCTCGACGCTGCTGCTCTTGGCCGTCACCTTGTGGGCGGCCCGGCTCGGGGCGCACCTGCTGGCGCGGCACAGGCTGTCTGTTGGCGAGGATGCACGCTATGCGGCCATGCGCGCGGCGGACCCTGGCCGCTTCTGGTGGAGCAGCCTCTACAAGGTCTTCGTGCTCCAGGCCGCGATCCTGTGGGGGCTGGCCTTGCCGATCCATCTGGCGATGGCGACGGCCGGTACAGGCTTTCCGGGCTGGCTCGGTTTCATCGGATTGGCGCTGTTCACAGCCGGGTTCACGCTTGAAACGGTGGCCGATCTTGCCCTGCTCAAGCTGCGCCGCGATCCAGCCCGGCGCGGCACATTACTCACGGAAGGCGTCTTTGCCTGGAGCCGGCATCCGAACTATTTCGGGGAATGCCTGCTCTGGTTCGGCATCGGCCTTATGGCATGGGATGCATCGGCCACCATCCTGGCCATGCTCGGGCCGGTGGCGCTGACGGCGCTCATTCTGAAAGTGTCGGGCATTCCGCTGCTGGACGACCACCTCATGCGGACAAGGCCCCAC
>Ga0164293_10000094_pt1 | contig 57456 bp, 53 predicted proteins | sample GEODES118metaG_FD_111487 | JGI IMG/M metagenome (GOLD analysis project Ga0164293, IMG submission 111487) | Eutrophic lake water microbial communities from Lake Mendota, Wisconsin, USA - GEODES118 metaG | ecosystem: Environmental > Aquatic > Freshwater > Lake | place: USA: Lake Mendota...
AGGAATCACTGAAGCTACAGGATACTTTAAAGTATCTTGCGCGTGGGTAACTGGCGTTACCGCATTTTCTAACTCAGAAGATGTGATTATCACTTTTGCACGCACAGGAGACATTGGCCCAACTGGTGCAACAGGTGCTACAGGAGCAACCGGTGCAACTGGTGCAACTGGTGCAACTGGTGCAACTGGTGCAACTGGTCCAACTGGTGCAACTGGCGCAACAGGTACAACTGGTGATACTGGTCCAACTGGCCCAACTGGTGCTACAGGAGCAACTGGTGCAACTGGCGCAACAGGTACAACTGGTGATACTGGTCCAACAGGAGCAACTGGTGACACTGGCCCATCAGGCCCGCAAGGTGACATCGGTGAAACAGGTGCACGAGCTGGCATCACATTTACTGTTACAAACTCTGGATCAAGTGCGTATGTTATCAATGGTTCAAATAATCCAACCATCACACTTATTCGTGGCTTAAACTACGTCTTCAATATCACTGCCGCAGGTCACCCGTTCTGGCTTCAGACAACAACACCTGGCTATGTTGCGCTAGACGTATATGATTCAGGCGTAACAAATAATGGAACTGCAGGCGGAGTCCTTGAGTTTGACGTTCCGTTTGATGCGCCAAACACTCTCTACTACCAGTGCCAATATCACAGTGCGATGCGCGGCACAATTATTATTACAGATGCTGGCGGTCCAACAGGTCCGACTGGTCCAACAGGCGCACCTTCAACAGTCACTGGTCCAACAGGCGCGACTGGCGCGACAGGAGCAACTGGTCCAGAAGTAACTGGTCCAACAGGTGCAACAGGCCCAACAGGCGCAGCAGTAACTGGTCCAACAGGCGCTACTGGTGCAACAGGCCCAACAGGTGTGACAGGCCCAACAGGTGCAGCAGTAACTGGTCCAACAGGCGCAACCGGCGTGTTTAGCACTGGTGCTTGGGCAACGTACACTCCAACCTGGACTGCATCAACAACAAACCCAACAATTGGAAATGGCACACTTCAAGGTCGATACCTTGAGATTGGTAGCGCAGTCTTTGGCGAAATTCGCGTCGTGTTTGGAAGTACGTCAACACGCGGAAGTGGAACCTACGCTATAGCGCTTCCATTCGCGTCAAATGGAATCAACTATCAGCCAATGGGACAAGTCGTTATTCGTGATGCTTCAACCGCTGAGTTGTTCATGGGCACGGTGCTTGTTGATAGTAGTGATTTTGCAAACTTAAAGTTGTACATGCACTCACAGGAAGCAGTGTATGACGAAGGCATTGGCGCAACCGAAGCAAATCCAGTCTTCTTTGAAAATGGCGATAGTATTTTGATTACGTTTATGTATGAAAAGGCGGGTGCATAGTAAATGGCAATTGACTTTCCAAATTCGCCCACGCTGAATGAGATTTTTACATCAGGCACACAGCAATGGACTTGGACAGGTGTTACCTGGGACCTTGTTGTTACTGAACTTGAAGGACCTACAGGCCCAACAGGTCCGGTCGGACCAACTGGTCCAACAGGCCCAACTGGAAACACTGGCCCAACTGGTGTATTTTCTACAGTAGCAGCAACTCCGCCAGCAAGTGGCGACGAAGGTGACGCTTGGTTTGATGCAACAACTGGTCAAATCTATGTGCGTTACGACAACTATTGGGTGGAGTCTGCATCAAGTATTGCAGGCGCAACAGGCGCTGTTGGCTCAGTCGGCCCAACTGGTGCTACAGGAGCAACAGGCGCAAGTGTAACTGGTGCAACAGGCGCTACTGGTGAAACAGGTGCAACTGGTGCAACTGGTGCAACTGGTGCTACAGGAGCAATTGGTGCTACAGGAGCAACTGGTGCAACTGGTGCAACTGGCGCACAAGGAACAAACATTAACTTTATTGGAACAGTTGCAGCAGTTGGCAACTTGCCAGCGTCTAGTAACTCAATCAATGATGCGTACATCGTTGATGCAGATGGTAATCTTTACGTCTGGGACGGCGACTCTTGGAATGATGTTGGTCAAATTGTTGGACCAGCAGGTGCAACAGGTGCGGTTGGTGCAACAGGTGCGACAGGTGCAACTGGTGCAACAGGTGCAACAGGTGCTAACTCAACAGTCCCTGGCCCAACAGGTGCAACTGGTGCAACAGGTGCAACAGGGCCTGAAGGTGGTCCAACCGGCCCAACAGGTGCAACAGGTGCAACAGGTGCTACAGGTGAACAAGGAAACCGCTCCGGTCTTCAATACAGTTTTGCGACAAGCACTTCTGTAAACAACCCTGGCTCTGGTCTACTTCGTCTAAACTCTGGAACACTTTCATCTGTCACAGCAATCGCGATGAGCGACACGACAGCAAATGCGCTTGACGTTGACAACTATCTAGACAGCTTTGGTGAATCATCAATGTTCGACAAAGGCGTCATCATCGTTCGAAGTAACAACAACGCAGACGGAAGCTTCTTTATCTTTAAGGTAAACTCTGTAACTGACCAAGGTGCTTGGCATCAGATCACCGGTAGTTACATCTCCGGTTCAACGCTGTTTTCTGCATCTGAAGCAATCACTGTTGAGTTTTATCGCTACGGTGATTTTGGTCCAACAGGCCCAACAGGCGCGACGGGCGCTCCATCAAACGTTGTTGGTCCAACTGGTCCAACAGGTCCAACAGGCGCAACATCATCTGCATCAATTGGAACAGTCACAACTGGTTCACCAGGTGGAACAGCGCAAGTGACAAATAGTGGAACACAGTACGCTGTAGTTTATGACTTTGTAATTCCGCAAGGACCAACAGGTCCAACTGGCGCTGATTCATACGTTGTTGGTCCAACTGGTCCAACAGGTGCTACTGGCGTTTCAGGTCCTCGTGGTTTCCAAGGATTTACAGGACCACAAGGTGAGACTGGTCCAACAGGCGCAACCGGTGCAAGCATCACAGGACCTACTGGCGCTACAGGTGTAACTGGTCCAAGTGGTGGTCCAACTGGTCCAACAGGTGCAACTGGTGCGACTGGTGCAACTGGAAGTACAGGTGCAACTGGTGCAGGAGCAACTGGTGCAACAGGTGCAACCGGTCCAGCAGTGACAGGACCAACCGGTCCAACAGGTGCAGCATCAACAGTAACTGGTCCAACAGGTGCAACTGGCGCAACAGGTGCAACTGGCGCAACAGGTGCAACAGGCGCGGCATCAACAGTCACTGGTCCAACAGGTGCAGTTGGTGCAACTGGTCCAACTGGTGCAACAGGCGCGGCATCAACAGTAACTGGCCCAACTGGTGCAGTTGGTGCAACTGGCCCAACAGGTGCAACAGGCGCGGCATCAACAGTCACTGGTCCAACGGGACCAGCGTTCTACAACCTCATAAGTAGCACGTACACTTCGTCACAGACGTTGTCAAACTCTGATCTTGCAAAGTTAGTGAAGATGAACTCAACCTCTGCAAACACATTGACAATACCAAATGATACGGTTCTTACAGATTCTGCAGAAGGCTCACAGATTGTGATTACACAGTTAAACACTGGACAGACACTATTTTCCGCAGCCGCAGGTGTAACAGTCTACTCTGAAGGAAACAAGTATTCGACAAGAGGTCGGTACGCAGTTGCCTCACTGATTAAGCTTTCTGCAAACACCTGGCTGCTCAGCGGCAACTTGGTGACATAGTATGCTAGTCGCGCAGCATGGAGTATTTGACGCGGTAGAGATACCTTTTACGCCATCAACATGGGCTCAACAAACATCTTCATTTGATTCGTATGATGTTCTTGATGTCACATACGGACTAGGAACGTACATTGCAGTTGGAGGAAGCGGCTCACTAGCTTCATCACCAGACGGTCAAACATGGACAAACCAGGTTTCGTCATTTGCAACATCAAACATACAGTGCGTTTCATTTGTAAATGGTGTGTTCCTTGCTGGCGGAAGCTCCGGAAAGATTGCATATTCTGCTGACGGGAGTACTTGGTCACAACGCACTTCGCCATTCGGTGCAAGTTCTGTTCTTGGTATTACGTATTCAACCGCACTCAGTCTTTACGTTGCGGTCGGCGGAGACGGCAAACTAGCGACATCAACTAACACAACGGCGTGGACGCTACGCACATCATCTTTTGGGACCTCGTTCATCTATGATGTCATTGACACAGGTTCATTCTTAATAGCGGTAGGCGACTCTGGAAAACTAGCTACGTCGAGCAACGGCACAACCTGGACGCAAAGAACATCTTCCTTTGGGGCAGACAGAATCTACACCGTTGCTAAAGGCGGTGGACTCTACATGGCAGGAGGAGACGCCGGCAAGCTTGCGACGTCAACAGACGGAACAACATGGGTGCAGCAGACATCCTCGTTTAGCACAACAAGTATACGTAATATCAAGTACTTAAATGATGCGTATCTATCCTGTGGCGCAGCAGGGAAGATTGCAACATCATTAAACGGCGTCAACTGGACGCAAAGAACATCTTCATTTGGTGTAACAAACATCAACGGGCTTGCTCTTACATCAGCTAAGGCAGTAGCAGTAGGGGACACTGGCAAAATTGCAGTGTCGGTAGGGTAATAGATATGTATACATATGAGATAGCTGATAACCCACCAATGTGTAAGATACTCAACGGGGAAGAAGTCATAGATCTTTCTGGCCCTTGGGAATCTGTAGAAGCAGCTGAAGGCTGGGCAATTGAGTTCACAAACAAGCTAAACAGTGAGTCGGTGTAGAAAGATGCAAATTACAATTAGTTCTATTAACCCAACAACAAAAGGAGTTGCGATATAAATGTCAGCCATTGATTTTCCTAACTCCCCCACCGTTGGGCAACAATTTAGCGCAGGCGGAAACGTCTGGGCATGGACAGGTACTGTTTGGCAGGTAGTTCGTGTAACTCCGACTGGTCCAACAGGCCCAACTGGTGCTGCTGGTGCTACTGGTCCAACAGGCGCAAGTGTAACTGGTGCAACAGGTGCTACAGGCGCTACAGGCGCTACAGGTGCTACTGGTGAAACAGGTCCAACAGGCGCAAGTGTAACTGGTGCAACAGGAGCAACTGGTGCAACTGGTCCACAAGGACAGTCAACAAGCTACTACAACTACAAGGTAGACACCAGCTTAACAAGTAGCAACCCAGACTCTGGCGATATCCGCTGGAACAATGCAGCTCAGACTAGTGCCAGTGTACTGTACATCGATCACCAGACTCAGTTGGGTGTCGACATTGATATCTTTCTTACGTTATTAAAAGCTGGAGATGTTCTTGTAATTCAAGATCAAAACAGCTCTGCAAACTTCCAAAAATGGACAGTCACTGCCGCAATAACAATTGTAGATAACGACTATGTGTCAGTCCCGGTCACACTCACAGACTCTAGTGGCACGGGAACTAGCGGTTTTGCAAACAATCACGATGTTATTCTTGCGATTGTAAGCACAGGTATCATCGGGCCAACCGGACCAACCGGCGCGTCTGTCACTGGTCCAACTGGTGCTACAGGTTCTGCCGGTGCAACAGGTGCAACCGGCGCGACTGGTCCTCAAGGCACCGCGGTATCTATTCTTGGAGAATACGCAGACTACGCTGCACTCATCGCAGCACACCCAACCGGCAGTCCCGGTCAAGCTTACCTTGTTGAATCCGGTGACCTTTACGTGTGGTCAGCGAACACCTCATCGTGGGTAAACGTTGGTAATATAGAAGGGCCGACAGGTCCAGCCGGTTCATCAGGTTCAGCAGGACCAACAGGTCCAACAGGAGCATCTGGCACTGGCGATCTCGCCGCTGCTTGGTGGTTAGGAGTTTAACATGGCAGCAATTGAAAGACTGAACATCGTCAATCCAGCGGCAAATACAAACACCGCCGCGTTTACAAGCGACGGCGCTTTTCTTGTGTCCGTTATTGCCACAAACAAATCTGCCACTGCAAACGCACTTATCTCAGTATGGGTAGCACCAGGTGGAACAGACACAGCAGGAGGCAGAGGCTATATTGCTTCTAATCTTCCGCTGCCGGTATCGAACACGTATGAGACAATTAGATTTGCCGCAAACAGTACGGATGTTGTGCGAGTAGAGGCAAGCACTGCTGATGTATCATTCACAGTTGTTGGCATCGACCAACCAACGGTATAAGTGAGGACTGAATAATGCCAGGATACGCTAATCAACAAGTCTCAGACATCGGCGGAATAGTATCAACTACAACGGTACGAAACGTCGGTGATTCCGAGCAGTTACTTTATACTGCCACAAAGAAGTCCGGAGTGGTAGGTTTAATCGTTACGAACAGAACTACAGGCATTTTACCTGTCTCGGTCTATATCAAGAAATCTGTGGCACAAAACGTCTCAAATAAAGCACTAACAAGTAACGTTGCGACAGTCACAACTTCGTCGTCTCACGGGTTCTTTTCAGGCGACAGTGTTACAGTAGCTGGCGTAGATGCAACCTTCAATGGCACCTATACCATTGCTTCAGTGCCAAGCAACACTACATTTACCTACGCTAAGACCGCGTCAAACGTAGGAAGTACCGCAGCTAGCGGCACATCTACCGTAACAGCGACCTTCTATCTTGCAAAGGATCTTCGCGTAGCCAACGGTGAGAACACCGAATTAGTCAGCAAGCCATTTATTGTCACCGCAGCCCAAAGTATATACGCCATTTCTGGAGTCGAAAACGCTTTTGATGTGGTACTATCTACTCAGGAAGGTGCGAACTAATGGCTGATGTTTTTAATGTCAATGATGTTGCCAATCAAGTGTTCTATGGCTTTAAGTTAAACCATTCAACTGGTAAACTTACCTTACACAAGATTGATGATGCCACGACACCAGTTCGTCTGCCAGACGAGCACCTTATACGCGACGATGACTACAAACAGTGGTTATGGACTCGTAGCACCTTAGTTTTTTCCTGGAATGAAAGCGACAAAACTCGCTTACTAGTGGAGGTAGTGTAATATGTCACAGCTCATCGACTTGGGCAAGCTTCGGTTCTTCTGGGCTGGAGAATACAACTCAGCAACAGTATACGAGCAGAACGACGTCATCAAGTACGGCGGTAACGTTTACGTCTATACCTACACACTAGCCGAGGCTGGACACGTACCAACCGACACTAACTATTGGGCACTGATGATCTCAGGCCTCAAGTTTGAAGGCGAATACAACGACGCAACAACTTATCAAGTAGGCGACGGAGTTGCCTACGGTGGTATCGTCTATATTGCAATCGCAGACACCACTGGTAACGAACCGCCAAACGCAACGTATTGGTCACAATTTGCAGACGGTATTCAGTACGAAGGAAGCTATTCAGGAGCTACCTCATACCAAATGAACGACATTGTCACATACGGTGGCAAGTCATACATCGCAAAGCAACTTACATCAGGAAACGTCCCAACAAATGCTACCTACTGGGATGTTCTAACTGAAGGTATCCGCGGGCTTGGCAACTACTCCAATTCAACCGTGTACCTACCAGGTGACGTTGTTTCATACGGTGGAAACGTCTACCTGTGCACAGCAACAACAACGGCAGGAACACTTCCAACAAACGCCAGCTTCTGGTCCCTTATGGCGTCAGGCATCAAATACATCGGTGCATACAGCTCGGGAACAGCTTACAAGATCAATGAACTTGTAACATACGGCGCAAAACTTTATGTCTCTAAAGGTGCAACAACAGGCAACCTTCCAACAAACGGAACCTACTGGGATCAATTAGTTGACGGTATTGGCGCTGAAGGCGTATACAACAATGGAACAGCGTATGTTCCTGGTGACGTTGTTGCGTATGGCGCAAACCTTTACATCAACAAGCTTGAGTCAACAGGTAACATCCCAACTAATGGAACTTACTGGAACGCATTTATCAACTCTGTCCAAAGCGTTGGTTCATACAACTCAGGTACGACTTACTACATTGGCGACATCGTTCGCTACGGTGCTTACCTGTACATCTGTAAGCTTCAATCAGTTGCAAACGTCCCAACAAACGCAACTTACTTTGATCTTTTTGTAAACTCTATTGCAAGTGTTGGAGCATACGCTTCAGGCACAACGTACAATCTTGGCGACATCGTTCGCTATGGTGCAAACCTTTACATCAACAAGCTTGCGTCAACAGGTAACCTGCCAACTAACACGACATACTTTGATACATTCATCAACGGTGTCCAAAATGCAGGAGAATGGGCAATTGGCACAACCTATTATCTAGGTGACATTGTCACGTACGGACCAAACCAATACGTCGCACTTCGTGAGACCGTTGGTGACGCTCCAGACGTATCAACCTCAGACTGGTCAGTATTTGCTGAAGGACTAAACCTTCGCGGTGCTTGGGCAGCATCCACAACCTACTACATCAACGACATTGTAAACCGTGGTGGAGCAACCTACATATGTTTACTTCGTCATGCGTCAGGCTCGGTCTTCGCGACTGACCTTGCAGCAAACAAGTGGGTAAAGTTTAACAGCGGAATCAACTGGCGTGGTGAATGGGAACCAGCAACTGCGTATCTTGTCGATGATGTTATTTACAACGGTGTAAGCTCTTACATTGCAACAGCTGATTTCACGTCAGATGCAACAGACTTTACAAACGACACTGACTGGGATCTACTAGCTCTTGGTGCGGACTACCTTCCAAACCAAGTTGGTCAATCAGGTAAGTTCCTATCAACAAACGGTGTCGCCGCAGTATGGGCATCAAGCGGAACACTTGACACCTTAACAGTCAACGACGCCCTTGAGATAAACGGTGACACAGTCGCGCGCGGAGACCTAACAGTATCTGCACGAACAGTCGACGTTACAAACAAGATTAAGACCAACAACGTTGTAACACTTACAACAGATGGTAACCACTACTTTGACGCCGGTGACGTCGTCGTTGTTACAGCCGTAGACGACTACCCTGCAACAGACTTTGATGGAACTTACACAATCGTAGCAACACCATCAAACACAACATTTACGTACACCAAGAACGGCTCAAACGTTGGATCAACTGCAGTAGTTGGTGGAACAGCAGTTGTAACCGGTGATGTAGCCGTAACAGGTAACACTCACTTCACAGGTAACATCGAGACAACTGGAACAACCACGTCAACAGGCACAGTATACGTTGGTGTAAACGCTGCCGCATTTGAGACAGCCGCAGACCTAACAAGTGCATCAGCGGTATTGCAGATCGCAAGTGACCCTGCATCATATGGTCAACTAGCACTGCACAACACGAGCAACAGCTCATCAACTGACCTCATTGCTTACGCAAACAACGGCACCGATACTGCTGGTTGGATCGATGTGGGTATCACTGGTGAAGACTTTGACTCCGCAACATTTGGTATCACTGGCGCAAACGATGGTTACATCTTCATGGAGGCACCAGCAAAACTTGTTGCTACTGTCACTAACAAGGCGCTAACCAACAACGTTGCAACACTTACAACCAGTGCCGCACACGACTTTAAAGTTGGGCGCTCAGTACTTGTAGCTGATGTAGACGCGACCTTTAACGGTACATACACAGTTACCGCAACACCATCAAACGTAACATTCCGTTACGCAAAAACAAACGCAAACGTGGCATCAGCTGTTGCAACAGGAACAGCAACACAGGCAACCGGCGACGGTAACCTTGTTCTTGCAACCGGCGGAAACGGTGACGTTAACAAGATCGTTTTTGCGGCCGGTGGCTTTGAGTCTGGTCTATCCCAAATGGAGATCATACCTGAGACTAAGGTCGATATCACGATTTCTACAGCATCTACAGACACAACAACAGGTGCGCTTGTTGTTGAAGGTGGCGTAGGTGTCGGTGGCGCAATGCACGTTGGTGGAGATCTACACGCAACATCAACTGTAAACTTTGAGGCAGCAGACCGCCTGGTATTTGGTACCGGGTCAAACGCGTTCTTTACCTCACTAACAAACCCTACAGTTGCTATCTCAGCAGACGCGGCAGACTACGCACAAGTTGCCTTCCGCAACGATGGCGACTCGGCTGATTCATCAACTGACTTCATTGCATACGCGAACAATGGCGATGACACAAGCGGTTGGATCGACATGGGTATCACGTCAAACAACTTCTCTGACCCTGGCTTCACAATCACTGGTGCGAACGATGGATACCTCTTCATGGAGGCACCAATTGGTACAGCTGGTAAGGGCAACCTTGTTATCGCAACAGGTGCAAACGGAACAGAAAACAAGATCGTCTTTGCGGCTGGTGGACTTGACTCCAACAGTGAGCAAATGTCAATTACACCTGATCAAAACGTTCACATTGAAATTGATACACCGTCTACCTCGCCTACAACAGGCGCCTTAACAGTAGTTGGTGGCGTCGGCGTCTTAGGCGACATGAACGTTCAAGGTAACGTAGCCATTGAGGGAACAATTACCTTCGGCGGTGGTGGAACAACAGTTTCCGCTGCAAACCTTTCTGTTACAGACCCGTTCGTATTCGTTGGCGCTGCTAATCAGGCAGACATCTCTGACCTTGGTTTCATCGCAGAACACACCGTAGCGGTTAGCGCAATCACAGCAACTGTGTCAAACAAGGCGTTGACAAATAACGTTGCAACACTTACAACAGCAGCCGCACACACATACCGTGATGGTGACGTCGTTGTGGTCAGTGGCGTAGACGCAACATTCAATGGCACATACTCAATTACGAGCGTCAACGCTGGTGCAAACACCTTCACATACGCGAAGACAGCATCAAACGTTGGTTCAACAGCTGCTTCCGGTAGCACATCGGTATCAGCACGTCGAGTATTCGACGGTATCGCTCGTGACGCCACAGACAACGTAGTCAAGTTCTTCCAAAACGCGGTAACAAAGCCAACAACAACCGTTAACTTCTCAGAGGCTGGCTTAACATACGCTGACATCCTTGTCAAGGGCGCAAACGTAACTGGTGACCTAACTGTAGCAACAAACAAGCTCACAGTGAACGCATCAACCGGTGCGGTTGGCATCAACAACGCCCTAACAGTTGGTGGAACTGCTGGTATCACCGGCGTGCTTACCGCGACAGGCGCAATCAACGCGCAGAACACATTGACCGTAGCTGGCCAGACATCACTTGGTGCAACCAACGTCACTGGCACAATGAACGTCACCGGAGACATGGTCGTCACAGGCCGCTTCGAGGTCCAGGAGATCCGCGAGTACGTTGTCGAGAGCACAATCGGTACAGTCACAGCAAACGTTCTCACAGCCGACTTTACACAAGGAAACATCTACTGGGTCAACACAAGCCCGACAGCGAACTTCACTGTCAACTTGACAAACGTTCCAACTGATAACTTGTACTCAATGTCAGTCACCGTCGTAGTAAACCAGGGTGCAACAGGATACATTCCAAACGCATTCCAAATTGCAGGTGTAGGCACAACGTTACGCTGGACAACAGGTACCGCACCAACACCTACAAGCACTGCGAACAAGCTCGACGTGTTCAGCTTCACGCTGATCCGCCGTGCATCTGCATGGATTGTTATTGGTTCATCAGTTCTAAACTTCTAACAAGTAACCGTGTAGCATTATCACCGTCAGGTAGCGACACAGGAGGAGACGCAAATGCCATTTTTTAGCGCAAGACCTAGTGCGGTATTCGGTGTACGCTCTAAGCGTGGAATACTCCCGTTTCTTACCCGTCAGATAATCACCACAGGTTACGTCGCTGCTGGTTACAAGGACAGTGTTGCCTGGCGCAACGTGAACTCAATGAACATCACAACGGAAACGTCAACCAATCGAGGTGACCTTCTACAGGCAGCTGCAAATTACACATCAGGTGCGCACAATCGAAACAATGCGTTCATATGGGGAACAAACGGTACAGGTACTGAAGGTGTAGGCGCGTTTACAAACACGTCAGTATTTAATATGCGCAACAACACGACTCAAACAAAGACCGCGCAAATGAACACAGCTCAAACAGTTGGCGACTCGGCCACCGTGTTAGCAGCTGATCTTGACGGTAGCTATACTTATTCCTGGCAGACAGGTAACCAAGCTGCAGCGGTGTATCAAAAGTTTAATCTCTCTACAGAGCAACATCAAAGCACACTTGCAACCGCATTCGACCAAACTGGAACAGGTGCAGGCGCTCACTTTAGTGAGAATTTTGGCTACTTCTGGATGGACTCAGCAACAACCACAAATGGTAAAAGAAAATTCGTTTTTGCAACTGAAACAGAGTCTACACCAGCTGCTAACATCGGTCACCACGGGCAGCAAAAGGGTATGTCATCAAAGGTCGGCAAAGGCTACGCCGGTAACGAAGGTAGCTACGGTGAAGGAACCAACTTCCGTATCACAAACTACACAACAGAGACAGTCACTGGAACAGTGGGCAAAGGTATCGCCAATGTCGGTGAAGAAAACATAGTAATGGGGCAGGACAAAGGGTTCCTTTACGGAGTCTACCAAAACCCAGGTCCAGGGCAAGTTAACAGTACAACAAGAACGACCTACGCAACAGACGTTGGCGCACAACTTGGCGCTTCAGCTGAGCCTACTGGTACAGCTTCAGGAACTGGAGCAACAGGAACATGTTGCCCTTCAGGTCTTATCGGTGGACGTTCATCAGGACACGGGTATTGGAGAGATTAGATGCCATTTTTTAGTGCAAGACCAAGTGCGGTATTTGGTGTACGCTCTAAGCGTGGAACACTCCCGTTTCTTACCCGTCAAGTTCTGACAACAGGTTACGTTGCCGCAGGGTATAAGGACACTGTTACATGGAGAAACGTTAACTCCATTAACAACTCAACAGACGTAACAACAAACCACGGAGACTTGCTAGGAAAAGGCGGAAGCTACATAGCAGGAATTCACGACAGAAACAACGGTTTCTTGTTTGGAACAAACGGCACGGGTACTGAAGGCTGGGGTGCCTTCAACGGCTCATCTTGCTTTAACATGCGTAACAACACGACTTTGACAAATACTGCTGGTATGAACCCTTACTCAACCGTGGGTTCCTCTTTCGGAATGATGAACCACAACCTTGACGGAAACGCCGACTTTGGTTGGTACACAGGAACGCACAGCAGCAACTTTATTGCTAAGTTTAGTTTTGCAACTCAGGTGCACGTAGGTCAACCATCTACCTCATATCCTAACGTTTCTGGTTCGGACACAGCAGGCGGTACTGCAGGATTTATGACAGAGTTATTTGGTGTCTGGCACAATGACGGAACGGCCAAGGTTAAGTTCACGTTTGCCACCGAGACAGAGGCAACCTACGGTGTGTTCTCCTCATTCCACTCTCAACAGAAGGTAATGAGTTCTAAAGTAGGTTTTGCCTGGGGAGGAAACGAAGGTTCCTACAACGCTGGAAATAACTTTAGAAAGACAAATGTAACAACTGAGACAACAACAGGAACTATGGCAAAGCCTATTGCTGACTCTGGTGAAGAAAACTTTACAATGGGTCAGGCGCACGCATACTGTCTAGGTTTCTACAACGCCTCCGGACAAAACAACCGTTCCTATAAGTGGACCTATGCCACAGACTCAGGGTTTGAAGGTGGCGCATCTATGCAACCATCAGGCACAGCCTCTGGTACTGGTGCGTCAGGAACATGTTGCCCTTCAGGCACAATCGGTGGGCGCTCATCCGGTGTTGGAATGTGGAGAGACTAACCAGCAAGTAGATATTAACCATGTGTTTCTTGCAGGACTAGTAGTGTACTAATCCGAAGTAAGTGTGTATAATAATTCATAGCGACGGTAACATCAAACAATGGAGGACACAAGATGACTGATAAGCATCTGCCTGAAACTATAGTGCCAATGCCAATGCCAATGACTGACACCTCGATGTTGTCAGAAAATGATAAGCAGCTTCTAGAACTCGCGCTTGCCACAGATCACGGCACCCCACTGTTTAAGATTCGCCACTTCGTTGGCGACGCACAGATCACACGCTACGCAAAATACAAGCAACTAATGCTGGAATTACGTGCCCGTGAAGAAGTTATTGAGCAGACTCTCGTCACCCTTGAGAAAAACAAGGCGCACATTGATGAGGTTAAAGAAATGATTGAACTTGCACCAACACAAGCAGCCGCTAAGAAACTAAAGTGGGATCTCACTAGTCACGTCAACGACGTTGCTAAAACAGAACGACGCCTTCAAATGGCATATCGTGAGCGCGGTAACTTTCTGAAGGTTCTAAATGAGATGTACACATCTGGTGAAGCCTATCTAGAAGATGGCACAGACATGCGCAATGCTATGATAAACGAGGACTTGAACGAGCAACTAGAGGCAGAGCACTGGACGTATCGTTTAGGAAAACAAGCAGCACTAGATCTAATCGCATACGGTCACATTGGTACTGGAAACCTTGAGGCAATCTCAATGATGAGTGAATCACAAGCGGTAGTGACACTGCAGCTCGCCATGACCTATTCACACGCTGTGAAAAAACAACTTGGCATTATGGAATCAACAATTATTGAAGCCATTGAAACTGGTCAAATCAACAGCACCACCGACATCGAGAAGCAGCAGACTCTAAAAGAACTTGAAAGATAACTATGCACTTGTATTACATGGCAGTGCATTTTGAAGACAAAACCCATATGGGAAGTCTTAAGGAAATTGGTTTCTGGGAGCACTACTACGTTTACGAGATAGAAGATCATGTTCTTTCACGTGTAGATCTTCTTAGAGTACGCCCTGTGATGTTTCCGTCAAAACACGTTGCGATGGGATGGTTGTTCGCTACCGCTCAAACAGACGCTATAAAAGTTCACCCTGGAACAGACGCCGGTGACTATCTAACAGAAATTGGTAATGACCGCGTAGTGCCTTACACTAAAGGCAGAATAAAGTACACGCTAAATGAGCAAGACGTGCAAAACGGAGCCGAGTTTGCTAAGTTGGTTCTACATGAAAAGGTAGATCGTGACTATGAGAACATGTGGATCTATACTAAGCCTCAGCCGTTTTCTCCTTTACTCTCTGACTACGTCACGCACATACGAGCTGCTGGGCTGCCTGTTGAGCCTGAGCTTCAACGACTCTTTGATGCGCAGGATTCTCACTACACTAGCATGAAAAAGATAGTAGATGCAGTGTATGATACACATGTGATGATTGAACAGATTGATAGTTCGGCTGCTGCGCACGCAGTGCTTCTACATCACTTCAATCAGATAAACAACCTTCCAACCATACTAAGAGATGCAGAGACTAACGATGTTCAGCATACCATTAAACCCTAAGCTAGATGAAAAGGAACTTCAAGAGTTCCTAAAGTTTCTTGACGAGAACCGCGCCTACATCTATGACTTCTACTTTACGTGTCGCATGCCACCATTTGTGCAGGACGCGATGGGTGACGTCTTCATAGGTGGCCAAGAAGATCATGATTACTTAATTGGGTTAGCTCTTCATATACAAAAAGAACTAGGCATAACCGCATCGGCCGTGTTTAACAACACGATGGTTCGTCCGTCACAAGAAAACTTAGATCTTTTTATCCAAAACTTCCGTCAACTCTATGACGCAGGGATCCGCTCAGTAACTATTCCACACACAAGCTGGATGGCAACAGGGCAGATCAAAGCCGAGTTCCCAGATCTATTTGTAAAAAATACCATTCTGCGTAACGTGTCAGAACCCCGCGACATTTCAAAGTTAGCTGAGGCTGGATTCGACTACGTCAACCTTGACCGCGACCTAATGCGCGACCACGAGAAACTAAAAAGATTCAAGAAGGCAAAAGAGATGTTTGGCGTCAAGCTCTCACTTCTAGCAAACGAAGGTTGCCTCGGTGGTTGCATCATGATGGACGAACACTATCAGTTCAACAACTCTCGCGGTGGAACTAGCCCACAGTATTTTGCCGATTCCATTAGTCGAGTGTCATGCTCTAAGTGGGATCATGAGGATCAAGCGGTTCCGCTAAAGACAGCGAACATGCCACCTTGGAGAGCAGACTGGCAAGAGTTTTTTGATGAGCTCGGAATTGACGTCATAAAGATGCATGGCCGTGAGTCTAAGTCTCGCCTAAAAGAGACAATGGACATCGTTAGGCGATACGCCGCTGGAGACGAAATTCTATTCGACGGTTTCAATGACTTCATTGAAGAGACTAACCTAGCCGACAGACCTATTGAGGTATGGCGCAACAAGATCAAGACCTGCAAGTTTGATTGCTGGGATTGTGGCTACTGCGACAAAATTATGAAAGCAAAGTATGGGGACAAGCGCAACCCACGCGTGATGACTGTCACTCAGGGGATCGTAGACGCCGTCAATCCAAAGAAGCCACTAGATATCAATATTGAAGGACTTACCAGTCCTAGAGTGCAATCATTGCTTAATCTACTAGCAAGTAAGTCAACAACTTACTTAGAGGTAGGGTCATTCCTTGGTGCTACCGCAGCCGCCGCGTTAAGTGGCAATAAGGTAAAAGCGTATCTTGTTGACAACTGGGCTGAAAGCCTTCAACCTGCTGAGGCAGACATCGACATGCCAGAAAGCAGCAAGGAAGACTTCTTAGAGAACATTAAACCGCACATTGGTGAAAACACCGTTGAGGTTCTTGACGGCGACATGTTTACGTTTGGTAAGGAACAAATTAGTGGTGTTGACCTATTCTTCTATGACGGACCACACGACCACGCAACGGTAAGTCATGCCGTGCAACACTTTGCGCCGTGCCTTGCACCTGGTGCTATTATTATTTTTGATGATGCTAACTGGACTGACACGCTAACTGGTGCGGATGAAGGTCTTGCCAAGGCAGGCCTTGAGGTTGCATTCTCTAGGAAGATCATCAATAGTATAGAGTCCCGCCGTGACTGGTGGAACGGACTGTACATCGTAGTAACAAAGTAAACAAAGACATAAGGGAGAGAAGAACATGGAATGGTCAGCATCACTTATAACTGACAATCAAGTGTACCTACTGTTGCTTGCAGCAGTGATGGGGTTGTCGTTCACGGCAAAAAGAACACAGGTATTCGTACCGTTTTACGCGTGGATCGCATCACACGTAAAGTCAAAAAGAGCAGTGGTAGCTCTTATCTCACTACTATCCGGGCTCCTGCCTATCAGTGGTAGAGCCGCTATCTCAGCTGGAGCGCTCGACACCATTGCGCCAGACGACAAGAACAAAAAGAAAAACTATGGTGTAATTGACTACCTGTCAACGCACCATTACTATTTCTGGTCGCCGCTAGAGGCAACCGTTATTGTGCCGATGGCAACTCTCGGAATAACATACTTAGGTTTCATGAACTACATCTGGCCTCTGTTACTTACCGCGATTATCGTAATTCTTTACCAGATCTTCTTTGTGTTAAAGGAAGAAGACATCGAAATCAACGTCATTAAGAAAAAAGAACCAGTTGCCGGATGGACAAAGGAAGAGCGCAAGCAAATAGTGTCATACGCAAAGACACTACTTTTTGTTGGTGTCATCATTATTCTTGGCAACATTGTGAAGGCAAACTATGAGACGATTAACACATGGGTAGAAGCTGCAAGAGATCACGGGCTCCTATTGGTTGTTGCAGTCGCAGGCTTCCTTGCAAGCTTTGCTCTTGGCAGCAGCGGTAAGTTTGCTGGTTTTACCTCGCTATCAGCCAGTGTGTTTGGCCCAGCCACTCTTCCACTTTTCTTTGCGATTGACTACGCAGGCTACATGCTTTCACCAGCACACAAGTGCCTAGTCATATCACAGAGCTATTTCGGGACACCTCTAAAACAGCAGTACAAGGCGATTCTTTCTCTAGTAGTTCCTGTAGCACTAGTCGGTATCGTTATGTACTTCGGTCTTACTACCTGAGATACACGATGAAAACAATAAAGTTCATGGCGGTAACACAGGACGTTGCTGACAAGATAAAACCTCCAGCTCCGGCACGTGCGTATGTGCCGGACTGGTACCGCCAGGCTACGCGCTTCATTGGCGGAAAAATGGAATTAGGCCAGCAAGGTATAAACAAGGATCTAAAACTTTGTGTTCCGTTTCTTGACGCACTGACTAGCGGATACGTCATTGAACTTCCAGCTGACATGCTCGTACAACGCGATGCGCAAGGCGTGACTTTTTTCTGGCATGAAGAACCACAACTTCTAGAGTTTCGTTCAAAGGACATGGCAACTACCCTTCCGCGACCAGCAGGACATGACCAAGATCTTTACGCCTGGGTAACTCAATGGGCAATGATTGCTCCACCAGGTTACAGTCTTTTAGTAACGCACCCGTTAAACAGAAATGATCTGCCATTTACAACAACTTCAGGAATTATAGATAGTGATAAGTACTCGTCTGCTGGGCAGGTTCCATTCTTCCTGCGAGCAGGATTCAGTGGCGTTATCCCTGCAGGAACTCCAATCATGCAAGTTATACCAATCAAGCGTGAAAACTGGAAGCACGAAGTACTGCCATATGACCGCAGCTTTATCGTTAGTGTAAAGTACAGCATTCAACGTTACATGTATGGCGGGTACAAAAAACTACTATGGCAGAAGAAAAACTACTCGTGACAGAGGACTTCCCGAACTGGTTTAACACTGGAAATAGACCACAGGCATTTAAGGAACGTCTATATCAGTACGCGGGAAGTGATGTGTCATTCCTTCAAATTGGAGCCTACACAGGCGACGCCACGTTGTGGATGCTGGAGAACATAATTTTTAACAGTGGGACACTGACAGACGTTGATACTTGGGAAGGCTCAGACGAACCAGCGCATAAGGATATGAACTGGTCAAGTGTTGAGGACGTGTATGACAAGAGAACATCAGAAGCTCAAGACAAAGGGCATCTATTAAAGTACAAAGGAACAAGTGATGAGTTCTTTGCAGCAAACACTAAGACATACGACTTCATATACATTGACGGTGATCATACTGCCTACGGGGTTCTAAAGGACGCTGTACATGCATACGAATGCCTAAATGTAGGAGGAATCTTAGCGTTCGACGACTACACTTGGACTGCAGGCTTAGGAGAAATAAACGAACCAAAGATGGCAATTGACGCCTTTGAAAAGATCTATCAGGATAGAATATCTCCCGTACACAAGGACTATCAAGCCTGGTATAAAAAGACACGATAGGAGAGACGCATGAAGGTAGCGATATACACAATCGCACTTAACGAGCGCCAGTTTGTAGAAAAATGGTACGAGGCAGCAAAGGACGCTGACTACTTACTTATCGCTGATACTGGCTCAACTGATGGGACCGTAGAGGCTGCACGCGATCTAGGCATCAATGTTGTCGATATTCGTGTGTCACCTTGGCGTTTTGATGATGCGCGTAACGCTGCACTCGCTGCACTTCCAGTTGACATTGACATGTGCGTATCACTTGATATGGACGAGGTAATCACACCGAATTGGCGTGAACCACTTGAGAAAGCTTGGAAGTCGGGTATAACACGTCCACGCTATAAGCACGTTTGGTCTTGGAACGAAGACGGCACACCAGGACTAGAGTTTAGCTACGACCACATTCACGCACGCAAGGGATACCGTTGGCGTCACCCAGTTCACGAGTGCCTGTACACCTACGGGATTGATGAAGTGCAAGGTTGGATAGACGAAATTGAAACGCATCATCACCCAGACCCAACTAAGAGTCGTTCACAGTACTTACCACTTCTTGCGATGTCAGTTAAAGAAGATCCATACAACGACCGCAATGCTTTTTACTATGGCCGCGAACTTTATTTCTATGGACAAAATGAAGCCGCAGCTAACGAACTAAAAAGGCATCTGTCGTTACCAACAGCAACGTGGGCGCCAGAGCGTGCTGCGTCAATGCGTTTTATTGCAAAGGCTGCACCACACGAAGCTGAAGGTTGGTTGCGTAAGGCAATCAAAGAAGCGCCAGGACGACGCGAACCTTGGGTTGATCTTGCAAAACTCTATTATCTTCGTCAAGACTGGGACAATTCTCTTGAGTGCGCAATTCAAGCGCTAGCCATTAAAGAAAAACCACTTGAGTATCTTTGTGAGGCAGAGGCTTGGGGAGAAGCACCATATGACTACGCGGCTATTGCGTGCTACCGTCTTGGCCGGTACAACGAAGGTATTGAGTATGCAACAAAGGCGATTGAGATAAACCCACTGGATGAACGCTTAAAAAAGAACTTAGAGTTTTGTATAGAAAAACTTGCAGAGCAAGCTGGAAGTCAGTCTACTACTGAGAAGATTTAGCTACCTTTTTAGCAGCTGCTTTTTCTTTCTTCTTTTGTAACTTTTCCTTCTTCTTAGCTTTTTCTTTAGCTTGACGTTCAACACGTTCAGCTCGCTCAGCATGATAGGCGTCAACTGCATTTGCGCTAGTGCGACTACGCCATGTGAACTCACACTTGGTGCAATGAACAAGTCTCATTGTTGCCCAGCGTCCGCCACCTGGAACAGGGACAACTAGTGTTTCAAGATTGCTTGGTCGTGCAGAACAATATGGGCATTGCGGATATCGAATACGCCTAGACTCGTGTCCATTCCATGAAACACTGAGCGCGCGGCGGATTTCACCTTCATCCTTACCACCCCATATACCCCAGATCTGTCGATGTTCAAGCGCCCACTTAAGACACTCTGCTCGCACAGGACAAGAGAAGCATAGATTCTTTGCTTGGTACTTTTCTGCTGGTTCAGTTGAGAAGAAGAAATCTCGAATATGTTTGTTTTGCGTCTCTGCGCAAACAGCTCCTTTTTGCCAGCTTAGATCTGTTTCACTTCTTGACAATTAGATCTCCACCCATGTAATCGGGATGATAGTCTCAACGTAGTCACCATATGCAGTTTCTCCGCTTTCGTCACAGACAGTGTAGTCGATGTCACCTTCAACTTCCCCTGCGTATCCATAAGAGTTAGTTGACGACTCAATTGCGCCAAATCCATTACCAAGCGAGACAGCAGAACCGTCCCTTTGAAGAGCCGAGGCAAGAGCCCTCCGAACTATGTCGTTGTCAAGATCTACATGTTCATTTGTATAGAACACAAGAGCCTCAGACTTAGTGACATCATAGCCCTCACCAGTCCATTCGCGCCATAGGCATTCGCCGGCTCTTGAATCTCGCATAGATACATTGTATCTTGAGTCTGTCTCTAATGCAGGGCTTTACACACGGCATTTTCCTACTTTTTTCGCCATAGACTTATATGGACGCAGGTGTGAAAGTGTCTCTAATCACCTCTGAGAGCCTCGCTTTTTACCTAAAATGACGAACTATGCGTCGTTATACGTTCCAAGGTACAGATTGCTATTTACGTCTGGCCAAAGGTACTGATAGTAAGGAGGACGTGTTCCAGTATCTTCTGGCCAACCAAACTGAGAGTACCAGCCGTAATCTTTACGTAGCAGTGCAATACGGTGAGTAGATGCAACCTGCTCAAACTTGTCAGTGTCCGACATCCAGCCAGGCATAGTTAGCTTGTCTTGGACACGACCCATACTTACTGCTAGGTCATAGGTACCGTAGATCTTTGGGAGCATGGTAGACTTGAAACCACGTTTGCGCCATTCAAAGTAGGTCGCCGCAAGATACGAGACTAAAAGCTTTTCGTGACCGCGCCACATGTGCGCAACAGGATGATTAACCCAGCCTTTAGGGTCACGATGATTACCTTGCGGGTCTAGTTCTGTAAGCGCAAGCAGAACCTGCCAGCCTTCAAGAGTTTGCTTGTGTAGACGCTTGTTGTCGATCTCGTGAGCAATACGCTCGAACGAGTCAGTCTGAGGTATAAACGTTTGCATGTATTGTGTCCTTCGTCATTTGGTATAACAATTATATCAGGTTACTAGCCCTCTTCGTCAAATTCCTCATCGTCTTCAAGAGGTCCAGAATCAAATGAGATCTCGTCTTCATTCTTCTCAGTGAATATACCGGCAACGGTGAGTTCGCCGCAAGTGCAACACGCGTGAACAGATCCGGGAGAAAGACGCAATGGAACTGCAATGGCAATAAGTTTGGAGACAAGACTGCCGTCATCTCCAACTGACTCTGGTTCCCACTTGCTATTCTCCGCTATGTAGCAGACTTCGCACTGTGGGTAGGCGCTTTTTTTACGGCGCATCAGGCTCCTTCTACAGCATCAGAGTACCACTTTTTCTTAGCCGAGAAACGCGAGAACGATTTGTCAGCGTCAATAAGGTATTCGCGTTCGCCAATCAGTTCACCTTGCGGTCCGTTAGGCTGGCCTTCTAAGGCGGCTACAATGCCCTCTCCTAGCCATCTAGCAGCATTCACTGGTACTGCTTTGCCCCAGACTGCTTGTAGGCTTGAGTAATCCTTTACGCTTTCAATGTCCCAATCGTCTGGCAGACCTTGCATGCGTGCAGACTCACGATGAGTGATAAGACGTGGCTCAGTTGGGTGAACCACATGATCTAGTGCAGATCCTGTAAGAACGTTACACCAGTGATCTTCCTTCCAACGATATGGTTGTGAAAAACCAAGTTTGTATTCCTTACGTAGTACACGCGGAGCAATATCAATCCACTTTTGAGGAAACGCTCCACCGTTCATTTCTACTGCCTTTTTGATAGCTCCGCCAAGATCACCGTTGCCTGGCCAACCATCATTGCCGATGATGTCAAACACTTCTTGAATTCTCTGCGCGTGAATGTTGTTCTTTCCAATATGACCATTCACTAGACCATTCTTGGATTTCAAGTGGCTAACCCAACGGGACGGTTCTTCCACGTAAGGTTGCGCTTCCCACTTACGCGGAAGTTTTGCAAGATCTCCAATAATGTCCATTATTCTTGGAAGCTCTGTAGGCTGAACAACATTGATACCAAAAGGCATACCTGATTCAACTGCAACCCAGAAGTATCGTGGGCGGAATGAGAAACCACCTAATTGAAGATTATTGTGCTTGATGTGGTATAGGTCGTACTTCTTGTTTGAGACGTCTTCGACCATCTTACGGTACTTGTTCATAACATCGCGACCTTGCGTGTACGCTTGTTGCACACACTCGAAGGCGATAATCTTAGGCGCTACTCGACCAGCATAGCGCATAAACGCGCGAGTATGCTCGTGCGCCTGTGCGTCTGGGCCTCTGTTCGCTTCACCGGACCAGACAGACCAACCAGAGCATGGAGGGCAACCAGCAACTACATCAGCTTTTAACACTGGCCATTCACTGGAGTCTTCTGAGAAAAAGGTACTCCACGAATTGCCAAGGTAATTTCTGTTTGCTTCAGCAAGAGGATTACCAAAGTTAAGAGTTCCAGTCCGTGCAGTCATTGTCATTCCAGACTGAACAAGGCCAAGACTCATAAAGCCTGCAAGTCCATTGCAGTCAATAAAGGTAGGTTGAGACACGCGGCATATCCTCCATCATTTCGTTATGGGTATACTTTATACCGCGTTTGATGTTTTATTGGGTATTCTTAGAAAGAATTTGGCCTACCTCGTAGCCACAACCTGCGTAGCCAGCGACGTCAATCCATGTGTCAGGTTGGAACCCAGACTTCGACGCGTAACGCGCAACCTTAAGCCCAACCATCATCATTGCAACATCTTCGGAAGTGATATTGGTACCTAGAATCACTCCCCAGATCTTTGCGATACGTTCAAAGTTCTCCTCTGGACCTCCGTATTGAATATCGCGGTCGCCAGCGATAATTCGTGCTGCCTCACGGAGAGCTTCTACGCGTGGTGTTACATCTTGTGTCATTACTTTATCCTCACATGCGCTGTTGCTATATAGATGATTGACTCTGCATCTTCTTGCTGTACTTTAACCTCTACGTCGACAGCAGACATTGCGTCTTCTACGCTGTCTATTGACAGATAGCCGCAGACAAGCTTATGAACCTGCTCAACTATCTCCCCGTGAGTCTTTCCTTTAACCTTAAATTCCACACTTGATCTCATCAGCCTACTCTTTTCTCTAACTTGTATGGAGAGTAGTGAGTGCCATCAAGCAAAGGTTCCTTGCCGTCTGTAGACTTAAAGATAATGTCTCCGTAACGAACAGCAACAACCTTACCTTTACGCCCATTGTGAATGCGACCAGTATCATCACTAAACGCATCACTAGCAACACGGACCTCGTCGCCAACGTTAATAAAGCCAGGGCGAGCTGGTTCCCATACTTCATGTTTGCTCTCGACAGTAAGAGCATGATTAAGTGCAACCTTAGAAAAGAGGTCAACCGCCTCTTTTGCTGCTGCTTCACTTAGTTTTAGATCATTCCATGTTGAAAGAAGCTTAAGCACCGATGTGCCTACGCCTACTTTCACCTTTGCGGCTTGAAATTGTTCTCTAACCCAAGCCTCATCAACTTGCGGCATTTGTTTCCTCCTTAGGTGAGCATTTTGCACACGTTCCTTCAATAACACCGGCACCGACATCGTCGATGGCTCGCGCGCATGCTACGCACTTGACTCCAGCGTCTTTTACCTTGTATCCCTTAAGTTGACGTTGACGGTTTTTCTCCATCTTCTCAAGGTAATACTTGTTTAGTTGTTCGTCTGTTCCTCCAGCCGCAACAATAATGTTTGCGACAAAGTGCAGAACGTCAACAGCTTCTTTGATTATCTCTTCGCGGTCTGCGTATGGCTTGTCATGCTGCCAAGGCTTCCACGAGATTGCCTGGCGCATTTCTGCTAGCTCATCATCAATGGCTAGCATGTTCCAGCGCATGTACTCAACAAGACGACGAATGTTCGCGTCCTTATCCCCACTCATTTCTTCGTAGTTGATAAAGTACGTGTTTTCTTGTAGATCTTTTGTCTTATACAGCCATTTATTAAACAGCATGCTATATTGCTCCTCTCCCTACTGCGATGCGAAGACCTAGTTGATCTTCTAGTAACGTTTTTGCTGCACTTTTAGACGGAATACTTGTTAAGTACTCTGCGGTCTGTCTTGTTGAAAGTGCGTTTCTTTCTTGGTTTGTCATTGTTTCTATTGGTGAGGCAAGCATACTCCACGAATCACCGATGCTGGAACTTTCGCGCCATTCAGTTGCAATCGGTGTTTGCGCATTCATTGCTTGTGCATACCGGTATGTCCACCATGTTCCACCCTTGTACTGTGGTAGTAACACTCCTGACGACATTAGAATTTGGTCGTAGCATTCCTCGTCCTTCCATCCTTTGTTCCAACGGATAGGTACTATAGGAAATGACAGCGTTTTAGCAATTGACTTTGCCCAAGTAGTCGTTGGTCCTTCAGCAGCCCATCGGTTAAAGCGCACGTCAGTCTTATTTGATCTTGGCTCAATTAGATATGCATCAAGGTTTATTCCGTTAAGCACAAGCCCTTCAGGGAGTTCACGCTCAATTGAAGTAACATCGTGCCAAGGCAAAGACGGATAGATTGTTTTAGGCCATTTGCCACTCAGTAACTTATTAACAGTCTTGATAAGACGTTTAGATACGTCTGGGCTGTTGACTAGTTGGTAACCTTTGCGGTATGAGAAGAACGGCTTTGTTAGATTCTCTGGTGTAGACGATATAGCTCGAAGACTCGCAGTGATCTGCGCCGGGTGCGGTGCGTCGATAAACAAGGTAAGTTTATCACTGTTATACATCACGTCGATAATGTGAAGTGCACCATATGCCTTATTAGCACTTAGACTGGTTAATGGCGAGACGCCAACAAGCACTGCGTCATAGTAATTGAGATTTTCAACCGTCCACGTGATGTCAGGTTCCATCATCACAACGGTGTGTCCTGCTTCAGTTAACACCTTTTCAATTGCGCCAGCAAAAGAAAGAGAGCGTTTATTGGCGGACATGGACATCTGTGGTGCAGACATTCCAGTTATAAGAACACGACTCATGCATCAGTCCCGTCTGCATTTAGTTTAAGGCCTTTGTCTTCCTTAAGCGCGCGGGTAATAATTTTCTCAACGTGATCCTTAAAACCGTCATAGGTTCCAATGTACGGTCGTAGCGCATCAGCCTGAGCCTTTGCAGCAGCCTCTAGTTCCGCGTCAGACATCTTTTCGACGTCAGCCACGGTTAGCTTATAGGCATCACCTAACGGATCGCCCTCACCCTTGTCTGTGACAAGAATAGAGCCAATGCGTGCAGCATACAAGAAGCGTGAGCGCCACCAACCAGAACCAGCATGTGGGTACGGAGGTGACAAGATTCCCCAACGCTCGTTGTAGAAGTTTAGAACATCAAGTTCTGTGTCAAGGCGTTGTCCACCAAGTTTACGAATAAGTTTACGACTACCAATAATTTCAACTTGCCAGCCAAGATTCTTTCTTGCAAGCCATTCATCGTGAGGCATCAACGCGCCAAGTACCCATGCGCGTTTCTTTTCTGCTGCAGGTTTTGGTGTAATTGCGTTTAGCGTGTCAAATGTTACACAACTTGGATCAAGTGCCTCGATAGGGCCAACTTCACTTGGCATGCGTTTGCGAACACTAGTGCGGTCGCCCCACGCGTACATTGGACAAACTGGAACCATTCCAGCTTCCCAACGACGGTCAATCATGTCTGTTGCTGCTTGCACAAGACGTTTTTCATAAGGCTTAATCTGTTCGTCCGTGTCCATCATGTAGTAGCGCTCAATGTAGCATTTCTTTGCAGCGTCTGGGTCTTTTTCTCTAACTCTTTCAAGTGCAGCCTCAATGTCTGCACGACTAAAGTATGTTGCGCCTTCTTCGCCGCGATGTTCAGTTCCTACAAGCAGATGTTTGTACAACATCGCAGGTTTGCGAACCATCGCGCGAGCGCCATTAAAAACTGTGTTAAACTGCCAATCGTCAAAGAATCCGACTGAAGGCAGTCCTGATGAAAGAGCGTATAGTGCACCCATCGCGCCTTGGCGTCCGTTAAGTGAGTTTAACGGTGCAAGATTTATCCACGCGGCATCGTATGATGATAGATCTTCTCCAGGCGTGACCTTTCGCCAATCTACATCGTGCCCTAGATCTGTTAACGCTTTTGCAATCAGTGCTGGTACATCAATCTTCTGAATAGTACGTCGCTCTGTGTTAATCTGCAGCGCTGTAAATCCTGTCATCAAGATTTTCATGCTTACTCCTATCTAAGTTGCTGGTATCATTGCCCATATTTTTGGTACAGGCAATGATACCAGAACAACTAGTTATTAGAATGGCGACGCAGGTGCTGCTGGCGCTTGAGCAACAGGAGCTACTGGAGCTTCTGCCATTACAGGCGCTGGAGCTGGTGCTGGTGCCGGAGCTGGCGCTGGAGCCGGTGCTGGTGCAGGTGCTGGTGCAGCTGCTGCAGCGGTCGTTGCAGTAGCGGTTGCAATGTAGTACATCTTGATTTCGTTTTTCTTGGAACCATTCCAAGTACGTGAACCAATCTGTGCACGGAACGCGCGTCCCTTAAGTGCAGCCTCAATCTGTGCATTACTTGGGCTTGATGAGAAGTATTCACGTCCCAAACCAAGTGCTGCCATTTTGCGGAAGAACATGCCTAATGCAGCAGGGCTGTCAGGTGTGACAACTAAGTTGTCCCAGACCAAACGCTTGTTGTGTGGTCCTCCCTGTACTTGTGCCTTAACAGCAAACATGGTCTTTCCTGATTGTGCTACCTTTGCAGTAGCTTCTAATACGAGGAGATCGTAATCTCCGTCTGGTAGTGGATCGTAGTTTCCTCCGACGTCACCGGCGTCCTTAACAAGATCGCCCCAATTGAGTGAACTCATGTACCTTTACCTTTCCTTGTTGTGCGCTAACCGGATTGGCTAGGACGCTGCTTTTTTTGTTTTAGCTTCTGGCTTTGGGCCAAAAACCAAGTCTAACATTCGTTCAATTCCAAGATTTTCTTGTTCGACTACTTTTCCTAGTCGCCCTTGAACGCGTTCACCGGCCTCGTATGCATCAGTACGTTCGACGTACATGCGACGTACTTTGTATGGAGGTTGCAGTGGATCTGGGTTTGGCTGTGTTTCCACAGTAATCGCACCCAAAATGTCGTAAAAATACGGAGCCTGAATTGCAAGCTGACCTTGAAGGTACGGACGCACGCGCCCATCTTGTCCAGGACGAGCCATAGCAGTTAGCACAACAGCTTCTAGCGGTTGTGTTGGGTGCATTGTTAAGTCACGTAGGTCACGCAATAGCGCTCCCATGTGACGAAGCAATTCGCCCCACTGCTGCATCTTCATTTGTTCTGTACCAGCGATGCTATCCATACACTTCACTTGAAGCTCTGAGATAGAATCAATAATCAATGACTTAAACTGATGCTTACCAGTTTGTAACCATTGAAACGACTTCATGACTACATCGTAGTCACGAACATTCACAACCACAGTATCCCAGGTTCCATCTGCAACAGGTGGTTCCTCCCGCAATGGGTCCCAGTACTTAACATTGATGGGAAGGAATCTATGTCCACCCTCAACGTCAAGCATGAGACGGGGATAAGGTGCGGTTACCGCAAAAGTTGATTTACCAACCTTTGACTCGCCATACACCATGATTGTGAGGGAACGTTGTACTTCGTTTGACATACGTCACTCACTTCCTTTCTTCTCTTCGTTGTTGTTGTAATATCCGTATGGATCTGCTGATGCATACGATTCGCTAATTGCTTGTTCGGCGGCGGAACCGTCGTCGATCAGCGGGCAAATAGCGAAAAATTGGCACTTCCACTTACAGTCACGGCTTGGACGTGGATATGCGACTAGTTGATGAGTAACTCCCTCATCTAAAGCTTTACGGACGTTTAGCAAGTCGCTAATTGTTCCGTGGACGCGCTGCCAAAAGGCACGCAGTGTAAAGATGTTGTGACGAACTTCCATCTGCTCATAGAAAGGTGGCTTTGCATTTGCAGTGCGCTTTACCTTCTTCAACATCGTGAAGATGCCGCCTTCTGAACGTTCGCCTTCCTTATTTTGTGCAGTCTCGAGCATCATGTATGTAAGAATCTGCTCATTCATATGCGCCATTGACGCGAAGTCTGTAAAGGAACCACCGACTGTCTTAAAGTCACGGAACATACGAACACCGTCAGCCTTGCGACGAACGCGCATGTCAATCTTGCCTTGCAAGATTACCTTATTGTCGAACAACGGCATTTCAATAATCTCTTCAGTAGAAATCATCTCTAACTCTGCGTCGATACCTTGGTCTTCTACCCAGTCAAGGTAACCTTCAAGCATGATGCGACCAAGCTCTGCCTCAGAGTCAAGATCAGAAGTATCGCGAAACGAATTGGCAAGAATTAACTTATCTTTTTCTACAAGTGCTGCGTGCGCCTCAATTAAAGGAATGTCCTTTGAGTAGTAGTCATCAAGCGCTTGGTGGATACGTGAACCAAGAGCAAGTGCGCCTGTTTTTGATTCCATTCTAGGTTGCAGTCTACGATAGTAGCTAAGCCACCACTTTCGTCTGCAGTCCTTAAACGTTTGCAGCTCTGAGTTAGAGATGCGTAGTGGACCAGTAAGTTCACTCATAGTTTTCCCGCCTTATCATCTTTAAGAAGCGATAACAGTTGAGCCTTATCGCGAACGATTTGTTCAAAGTTATCTGCCTTTGTTTCTAGTACTTGAATTACGCGTTCCTCGATAGTTCCTTCAGTGACGTAATCAGTGATTACCACTGAGTCGTGAATCTCTGAACCAATACGGTGAATACGGTCAAGTGCTTGCTTGTGGTCAACAAGTGACCAAGGACGCTGTAGCATGACAAGACGTCTTGCCGCAGTTAGTGTAATTCCGACACCACCAGCCTGTGCTGTAAAAAGTATCCACTTGATCTTGCCAGCCTGAAAATCATCAACTGCTTGTTGACGTTCATCTTCATCCTGAGCACCAGTGATGAGACCATGTGGAATTTTTTCCTTAGTTAGTTCTGCACTAAGTAAATCTATAAGTTGTCGTGATACAGCGCATACTGCAACTGAGTCGTCACCAAAGTCGCCGCTCTTGATGTCGTCCATAAGCGCATCAACCTTGCACGAAGGACCGATAAGTTTAACTTCAGTCTCGCCTGTAGATTCATCAACTGTTACTTCTGCAAATGAACTTGCAAACTGCAGAAGACGAATTGTCTGAGTTAGTGCGCTTGGCGCAGTTAATGAATCTCCACCTTCAAGCTCTGCAATCATAAGATCACGCATCTGGTCGTAAGCTTTCTTTTGCTTAGTTGACATTTCAACGTCCTTGCGTTCAAACATCATTTCTGGCAGCCAAGGAAGTACTTTTTTCTTAAGCATACGACGCATACGAGGATTGACGGCAGCATAGAACTCTTCTTCCATGTGAGGCTTTACACCAAGAACCATCATTCCGCCAAATGCGTTAAGCATAATGTTAATCATTCGGTCAATCCAGCGAGTCTTGCTTGGCCATTCCTCAGGTGACAACCAGTGAAGAATCGACCATAGATCTAAAACGTTGTTTGCAATAGGTGTTCCAGTGAGTGCAAAACGAATGTCAGCGTTCCCAGTAGCAGCCCACAGCGCACGTGTCTGTTTTGACTTAGGCTCTTTTGAGCGGTGAATCTCATCAGCAACTACTGACTTAAAGTCGATTGCGTTTAATTCACGACGATGTACCTCGCAACGATTTTCACTTACTTTTTCATCGTGGCCGCCGCAGTCCTTGCATTTTGCAAGAGCAATTGATCCATATCCTGCAAGTCTAGAGTGTGTCCTCAAGGACTCCCAGTTAATAACGAATACATCAGCGTCGTTCTCAAAGATCTTCCTACGTTGCGTTGCGGATCCTTTGATTACCTCAACGTCAATGCCTGGCCACCAGCGCTCAAACTCACGCTTCCAGTTTTTCTTAAGAGTATTAGGGCAGACGATAAGAGCTGGGAACACATCGTTACCTTGTGCTTGTAATTCCTTTAGCGCACGGATTGCTTGGGCTGTTTTTCCTAAGCCAGGTTCATCAGCAAGTAGCGCCCGTCGTGCTGTAGCAAGAAACTTTACGCCTGCTCGTTGGTGGGGAAATAGGTCCTCGTTAGAGGCGTCCTCAAGGGTCTCTAGGTCACGAAGAGCGTTGGCTGGGGTAATACGCGTGGCTAGCTCATTTGATGCCCAGAGCGACAATTTAGGGCCAATTATTAGGTCGTCACGAAAGGTTGAGCGTAAGGCAAGACAGGTTGCCCACGATGCAGGAACTCTCCACTGCTGCGCACCGGCATCCCATTTTGATCCAGGAATACTTTTGCAAAGCTCTTTAAAGCGCCACTCAGTATGGATAATTATATTAGCGCTTGAATCATCAAGCTCTACATTTACTGGCACTGTGCTTAGTCCTCTCGTCGTTACGTAATCATACTATCAGGATTTTTAGAAAAGCAAACACTTTTCTGCTTAGTATCTACTTTTTTATTATTGTAGCAATCTTGTGGGTTTCCATCCTGTTTTTACCAGTCTAAGCAGCCCATGTCGAATAGCGTCAAGCGCGTGACCTTCCCCACCTTTATGCCAGTATTCAAGTTTCTTAAGTTTAGGGTTATCAAACATTGCCTTTGCGTCCGCGGGAGACTGAAAATAAATGTCGTCAGGTTTTCTCCCTGCGTCCATAAGACACTGCTTAAGGATACCAATTTGCTCAAGTGAGTAAGGTGCCTGCGAGTTACGAACAGTCTGAGCGTTGATGGTAAATCTTTCACACACTACTTCAACATCAGGGTACATCCGCAATGTTTCACGAATCGGTTGAGCGTATTCTTCCTGTTGGTACTCACCCGACCACACAAGAACGGGTTCAGCATCAGCCTCCCTGGTGAAAAGAGCCATACCAGTTGCCTTACCTGGGTCTACTGAAAGTATTACCTTCATGTCCACACCACCTGGGCTACGCCCAACCTTTCCAAATAACTTTGACATTTCTTGCACGGCTTCGAATACGCAGGTGAACCATCAGCCGCAAGTCTTGCAACATAAACCAACGCGCCCTTGGCACGAGTCCCAGCAGCAAGAACGGCAGCAGCCTCAGCATGAATATGTGATCTACGCCAATGCGTTGTTGGGTCCGCTATTTTTTTGTTTGTTGCAGTTGCAATAATTCTCCCCCTAGATACCACGATACATCCGTGCCTGTATCGACACTTACTTTTTTGTGCAACCTCAAGAGCCATCTCAAGGTACCTGTTCATTAGTACTTATCTCCCCATGTTTCAAGTGGACCGTCGATACCTGATGTAAGCGGGACGTCCCAACCTTCACGAGTTGTCATGCACTCTTTGACTATCTGCATAATCTCTTGAGCGTCCTTGCGCGGTGCATTAAGAACAATTTCGTCGTGCACTGGAACGATGAGAAGCTCGGTTAGATCTGCTTGGTCAAGTTTAACAAGGTTAGACTTGAAAACTTCAGCCGCGCCTCCTTGAATTAGATAGTTAACAAGAGTGTAAGCGCGGTCATCATCACATGGGAGACGTCGTCCTGTCCAAGTATAAACGTAACCTTGCCCTTCTGCCTTTAGACGACGCATACCGGCATCTTCTATTTGGCGTTGGAACAGTGCCATTCCAGGATAGCGTGTGTCAAACGCATCGGACACTTGACGCATCTGCATTTCTGGAACTCCAGCAGTTAAAGCTTGTTTTGAGACGCCTGCTCCGTAGAGACGACCATAGACAGTTCCCTTAATAAGATTACGACGTTTGTCTGACCGTTGCATCGTTGGGTCATTGTAGATTTCACGACCAATTTCCGTGAACGGATCCGACCCCGTTGCGTCCGCACGATTGAATAGTGTGATGAGGTTTGGATCTTTAGAGAGTGATGCGAACATTCTGAATTCAACCTGGTCAAGGTCTGAGGTGATGATGACGTGATCTTCGTCCTTTGGGATAAACGCGGTACGAACAGTAGCATCACCTTTAGGCAAAGTCTGTAGCGCTGGATTCTGAATAGACATGCGTGATGTGCGTGCGCCAAGTGTCTTTACTGATGGATGAACAAAGCCGTTGACGTTATCGTTAAGAAAGTTTGCAAAGTACGTGTTTGCAAGTTTATCTGCCTTGCGCTGCTTTAGAACTGTATCCGCTAGATTCTTTACCTCGGCGTTTCCTTCAATTGAAAGAAGCTGTAGTTGATCCTTATCTGCAGACTTCTGACCTGACGGAGTAAGCGCTGTGATCTCAGCGCCAAGGCTCTCGAATAGTCTTACCAGTTGTATGTTACTTGTGATTGATACACCGTTGTATGTTTGTGCTGCCCAGGTCTTTACAGACTCGGCATAGGACGTTAGCTCGTCAAACTTTTTCTTAGAGTAGTCAAGGTCGATACGCGCGCCATTGATTTCCATACGAGTGACGATCTTACGTGCAGCCATTTCTAATTCGTAGGCACGATGGTACGGTTGCCCTGGACCACATTTCTCCCAGAACTGTTCCCACAAGCGCATAGTTAACACAGTATCCAACGCGCCATAAGCCCAGTAAGGTTGGAAGTTAGTTGGAACAGTTCCCCATGTCCAACCATTTGTTACAAGTGATACATCTAATGTTTCCTGCATTGCTGCAGCACGACTATCAACATACAAAGATGAAAGACGCTTTAGCGCACCGGAACCAAGTGGATCAATGATGTGAGCCATAATCATTGTGTCATGTGAACGTCCCCAGGGCATCTGCCATGTTGAGTGAACATCAAACCAACGAGCCTCAAACGCAATGTTGTGACAAACTATAGGTCCATCAAACTTGTCCATTGCCTCATAAAACACGCCGGCCCATTCCTTCCAGGGAATTGCCCAGCCAGTCATGCCATCACCAACTTGCACTAGGCGCAGTTGCCCGTGCCAAGGTGAAAGAGCGTCCTTACGTTCGCCACCAGGATTCTCACCTGTTTCAGTATCTATTGCAATCGCGTTGTGTGGACGGCGTTCTCCAAGCCAAGATATAAACTGATGTGCAGTTTCTACGTTGTCTACGAGATGCAGTTTAACGTCACTTAGTCCTTCAGTCATTTAGAATCGTCACCTCAATGTTACAGTTTTTAAGATACTCAATTGTTGCTTCCGGCTTACGGTGCGCGGCGGTACTACTGACACGCATAACAACTCGATGTACTCCTGAGTTTGACACAAGCTTTGCACACTGCATACACGCAACATCAGTGATGTATATTGTTCCGCCTTCAATACGAGAACGGTCAACATACATGAGTGCATTAGCCTCAGCATGAATGGACGGGCAAGCGTCATAAACGTTGTCCAATGGAGCAACACCTTGTGCCCGTGGACACCAGCTAATACAATCACCTTCAACCTCAAGTGTTGCTGCTGGTCCGTTATAACCGGTAGAGGCTATTCGTTGATTAGCTGAAACGATAACCGCGCCAATTTGCGCACGAGAACAGCGTGAACGACATGCAATAGTGTCTGCAATAGTCATCCACGTTGTATCCCAAGATGGCCTAATCTGTGCCATTTGCTTGCCTACTTTTCTTCAGCTTCTTGCTTTTCAGCTGCTTTTCTTTTATTACTTTCAATAGATGAAACCATTGCGCGAGTGTACCATTCTTCGTCACCTGTAAGTCTCATTGTTGCAGTTAGATCAGTCACCGCGTCGAGTGCAAGAAGAGCAGACGACTGAACCTCGCGCCAAGAGCGTCCAGTAATGTAAGGAATTGGTTCCATCTCCTTCGCGTACTTAAGAGTATTCGCTGCCTCATAGTTATTTTCATAGATGTGCAATGAACCAACGTGGTGAGCGTATGTTCCAGGCTCGATACCAAGAACTGATGCCACCGCAAGTTGAACGCGGGTAAACTGGAAGAAGTCATAAGCAGCACCAAGCCAAACATCGTTTGAGCGCATGTACACGCTCATGTTAAGCTTATTATTGCGAATTCTAAACTGATGAAGAATCGTGCACGGATAGTCGCGCTTTCCAGGTTGCAGATCAAACTGTGGGTTCCAAATAGTAACAACAGCCTGTCGCGTGTCTGGGTCTTTCTTTAGGCGACCAATTACTGTGTCAAACTGATTAGCTGTGCGAAGACCGTATGCACCGTGAAACAAACCGTTGTCCTCGGCGTAGTTAGCAAACTGCGGTCCAATTGCAACCACAAGCCCTGGGTAACTTGTACCAGACAGAAGCTGGCAAGCCTCAACCGCACCAATACCAGGCACAGCTCCACGACCTACGCCTAACGGTAAGGTGTCATAGATATTATCTATATGAATTACCGCGTCCTCAATCTCAAGTGTCTTAAGACCGCGTGGAGCGACCTCTACACCGTTGTTTAAGACGTGCTTTACAAGATCAACGTAACCGTTAACCCCGTCCTTTAGCTCGATTACCGAAGCGCCCATTTGTCCTCCTTGTTTGGGTTTGTTGTATTTCTTTTAATTGCCTCGCCATACTCTGTCTTATCGCGATTGTGAAATCTGCGAACGTACTGTGGGTGAGGCAAAACTACGTCCGGTGTTACTCCTTGTGATTCCATTCCTTTTGCCGCAAGGCGACCAAGAGCTATGGTTGTCGGTGAGTTAAGCGCAGTGTGAAGGGCGCTAAATGAACCATTCATGTCGTTGACGTTTACTATACCGACTGTCTTCCAAAACTCTGAAGGTAAGGCCGTAAGCAAGAACTCGCCAGAGTTACCATCAACCGGCATGAAAGGTAGATGGGTTTCTACGCCATACTTCTTTACGATGTTTCTGCAATCACCAACAAGTAGAACCTCTGGCTCAAGTGAACCGATGTACTCTGGGAAAGAAACAAGTTTCTTGACTCTTTCGGAATTTAACGAGGCTGTATCAACAACGCGCCTTGCAAGATCTGTTATGCCATCAAGACTATCGGCCTCTGGTTTAAGAATATCAGTAAGATTTGACACAACAGCGGCAGCGTTATACTGGTCAAGTATCTCACTAAGTTCGTTAACGTTGACAAAGTCGTCGCCGCGACTTGATAGACGAGACTGAATAACATCGAGAGGTTGATACAACCAAAATTGAGATATACCACGTGATTTCATGAAGAGCTCTGTCCATCGCCAGCCAGCTCTACCTAGTAAACCGTACCCATCATTATTCGTGTGAGGGCGTTTTAACGGTGCATACGTAATCTCACCCCAGTGCCAACGATCTGATAGCGCGTTATTACGCGTCCAATCAACGGACTCAATTGACGTAACATAGTCGTTTAACACCCAACGACGAGTTTCCTCGCCTGGGCGACCTTTATGGAACTTCTGCAGATCACTTGACGGGTAGCGAGATCTAATCTCAGCATCAATAGCCTCGATTAGAGACGTTTTTCCAGAAGCGTCTGTACCTTCAATAACTATAAACATTGCGTCCTTTGTCCTTAAGTAAATGTAATTATAACACGTAAAGTATCTTTATGGAATAACCTCAACACTATAGATTTTCTGGATTCCTTTGTCAATTGGAGCAGCTTGCTCGAGTAATCTCTCTGCAACCTTTGTCAGATAGCGAGCGCCACCTTGGTCATATTTATAGAGAGCCTCGAGTACGGCATCGGGCTCTTCAGATACCTGTGCCCAATAACGATTAGTCTCAGGAAACGCAACCGGAAGATCCGCTGGATCATCAGGTGGTCTGCACGTATCGCAAGGCAGTGCGTCATCAACAATGTCTGTCGAAGGGACTTCACGAAGTCCGTATCGTTTCACAAGAGGACAAGCAGCAGTGTGGTAGATAAGTGATACGCCTACGCGTGAAAGAATATATGAGCCGTTCTCTGTTCGGTATAGCTCAAATTCAATCCAGCGCGTAGACCCTGCTCGCCAAGATGATGACTTCGCAAGAAGTTTACCGTTGAACTGAAGTACTCGTGTTCCGTCCTTTACCTCAAACACTTTGTTCTCCGTCCGTTGTAAATCTAACTACGTCTAATTCCCTACTATTATTATTTTCGGCGTCTTCTTGCTGAAGCTCAGTTAGTCTGGCCATCGCGTATGGCCATTGAATGTCTAGCAGTGTTTCAACTATATCCCCAGTAGACGTGTCAATCACGCGAAAATTAAACTTTGGTCTAAGCTCAATTGGTATTTCCTCACCCATAATTTATCCTTCCATCTCTTGTATACGTGCCTCTAGCGAGACAACCTTTTCTGATAGTTCCTGTATTGCCTTTACTATGGGAGAGATAAACTCTGTGTAACGCAAAAATTGACTAGAATCCGGGTCACTTGGGTCAGCGATAACCCACCCACCAAAGTCGTCAACAAACCTTGGGTACGTTTCCTTGATCTCCTGAGCGATGAACCCGTAGTGCGGACGTGTTCCAGGTACAGAAGTATAAGTTTGCTCGCCGTTCTCATCGACAATCGCTGAACCATCCTCATTAACGTGCGGGACGTTATGGGAAAGAGTTCTTCTAAACTTAACTGGTCGAAGTGCGTTAACAAACTCTAAACCTAGAGGTGAAAGTTCAATGTCAGTTTTTCCACGAGCGTCAGAGGTGTTGATTGTTGTGTCTTGCGCATATACAGAATTCCACGGTCTACTTGACTGACCAACACTTAGAGAGTTTGCAACGTTAGGGCTCCAGTTGGATGTAACGCCATAACCAGCAGAGATTGATACCGTGCTGCCAATTGAAAGAACGCTAACGCTAAGTGTTCCACCAGAGTGTGAATCACTCACGTTCGAGCGCAAGTAACCGCCAGCACCAATACTGCCAAGAAACGAAGCAGAGTTTGCGGTGGCAACCGTACCGGTAATTGTTCCAGACACTGACAGGTTTCCACCAACCACTGCGCTACCACCACAGCGAAGTTGTCCAGTGGCGTTTACCGAGCCACCAACTTCAACGGCGTATGTGCTATTGTTTGTGTCAATCTGAAAACGGTTCGTTGGATCTGTAAGGTTAATTCTCGTTGAAATAGCGTTATTTTGATACCTCATGCGCAAACCGTTGATTGCGGTAAGTTCTACAAGGTCGTTTAGAGAGTCTTTCATTCTAAAGAAAGGAGAAGAGCTAGCATTAACTTCAAGATCAAGACCATATACGCTGGAACCAGCGGAGTACAGGTTTCTTGCAGTGATGTTTCCAGCTGTAAGGTTATCAGCGTTTAGACTTGTAACAGAAATCACCGCAGCGTTGATGGAACCAGCGTTGATCTTGTCCGCGCTAAGATCAGAGATCTTTGCGTTTGTAATCGCGCCGTTTTCAATCTTTGCGTTCGTGACAGAGTTTGATGCAAGATCATTCGCGTCAACAAGTCCGGTTGCAGTAAACGATGTAGCTGTAACTGTTCCTGAAAATGATGCTGTCCCGTCAGTGTTAATCGACACCGTAGTTGTGCCGCCACTGTCAATAGCACGAAGCCCGCTAGTGTTCAGAACTACCTTGCTTGTGCCACCAGCGCTTGTTTGAACTGTCGCACCGGTAATCGTCTTACCATCAACTGAATCAGCCGAAAGTTTTACGCCAGTGATAGTTCCAGCAGTGATAACACTTGCGTTAATTGTATTAGCTGAAAAACGATCTGTTGTAATAGTTCCAGCAGTAATCTTCGCCGCATCAAGAGAGTTAGCTTGAATTCGATCCGCGGCAAGAAAACCAGTTGAGATCTTTCCAGCATCAAGGTTTGCAATCGCCGCGTTACCTAAACCGTACTGAGCCCACGTAGAACCATCCCAGCGGGAAATACGGTTATCGTTTGCAGTATCAAACCAAAGATCACCAACAGCAAAACCACCAGTAGGCGCTGTCGGTTGCGTGCCTTGACGATAAACCTTATTCTTACCATCAGCCGTGCTTTGTGCTGCAATCGCTGCCGCGTTAGCTGTTGCAGCCGCGTTAATACCAGCGTTAGCTGCAGCTTGCGCAACGGCGATAGTTGCATCACGCACTGAGGTCCATGCTGTACCGTCATACTGGTACATCTTGTTGCTATCATCAGTGTCAAACCAAACGTCACCAGTATTTGGGCTTACTGGTTGCCCGTTTTGACGATACGAGGTACTTCCGCCGATGTCACCAGCGGCAAAGTTAATTTCATTCGTTGTAACAGAGCCGGGTTGAATCTGAATAGTACCAACCGCGTTCTCAGCAATTGTTATCTCTGTGACCGCGTTATCAGCAATCTTTGCTGTGGTTACCGTTTTAGCGTAAAGCTTCTCGGTTGTAACAGCACGCGGCTTAAGACGAGTTTTTGATGTTCTCTTCTCAACATAGCGAAGACGCTTCTGAAGTTGATCAACTGTCTTATTTAGCGTTTTACGCGCACGGAATCTTCTACTGGCCAACTTTATCCACCAACCATTCTGCCACTAGATCAAGAGTTACCTTTTCAGGGAACGAAGGAGCGTCAGGCACTGACACCTTTATCTTGTCGATCTTACGAACAATAACTGTGTCACGAGGCTCAAGATCAGACGCTAAACGCATACGAACGAACTCATCATCAACGATAATTGAGCACCAGTCACCAGGTGCATATGTGCCAACAACTGGTTGAAGGCTTCCGTTAACATCTACCTTGATGTCCGCGATAGGTGGACGGTGTTCTTCAAGATAACGCTTAGCCTGCGCGTAAAGAAGTTCTTCATCCTCAATGTCAGAGCGAGTTTCTTCCTGGTCGATGATAGGCCAGCCTGCTTGCAGTAGTTCAGTTGCAGCAGCAGCTGCGTAAGGTTCACTTGCATCCTCGCCTAGACCAGGTAGCTTTCCAACTACCCAGAAGCGTGTTGCAGCCTCGTCTGATGATTCATCAATTGTGACATCAGTAATGTTTCCCGGATACTCGAACACGAGCTGATCCGCGCCAAAACGACTAATCGGTGAAACCTGTCCAGGCGCTGGAGGGTTTGGGAAGTCAATAGGAATCAAAACAAACTGACGAGAGAATGATGAAGTCTCAGCATCGTAGTAGCAGTCAACACGATACTCAAAACCTTCTAACGCATCAGAGTATTCATCAAGCTCTTCACCAGCGTTACGTAACTCAAAGCCGCGATACAGCTTGTTAGCAACGTTCACTCCGCTGTAGTCCTCAGTGGAATACTCAATCTGTATGTCAGAGTTTGCGGGGAATGGTCCATACGTGCTAGAGATCACTACAGGTATAACCTGCGCAGTTGCACCAGCGGGAGCCGCAGTAACAGCTACATCTTCTCCAGCCACCGCAAAACTAAATGTATTTGCAGTTACTGAAGTGATTACCTGCGTACCATCAAAAATATACGACGTGCCAGCAGGGTCGTCTACTCCAGAAATAACAGCAGCTTGGCCAACCGAGAAACCGTGCGCAGCGCTTGTAGTAAGAGTTGCAGTATAGACTTCAATCTTCTTCTGTGTAACAGTTCTTACCGGACTTGACACCGCTGTTGATGCTACGTTTGAGCCGGTAGTTTCGTACCTAAAGGTACTAGTCGTAGGAGTACTTGTGATAATAAAACTTCCGTCAAACGGGGACCCAAGATTGTCAATTGTAACTACTTGACCAGCAGAAAGATCGTGCGTCGTGTTTGTTGTAATTGTTGCAATGTTGTTTGATAAAGCCTTGTTTGAGATTTGCACGCCAACTGAAAGACCTGGTTCAATTTCATCGTTTGGAAAAGCAATTCCAGTAAAGTCGATAAGAATATCATCAAGTAACTGACGAATGTAGTCATAGGTGTCAGTTCGCACCGTGATTGTTGTCAGTACATAAGTGCCATTCGGAATACCAACTGAGAATCTAAAAGTAGAATCTGTAGGAGCAGGGCTAGCCAAAATCGTGTAGTACCCATTGTAAGTAAAATTGTCAACCTCATAGAACTCTACAAGAACTGAAGAACCAGCAGAGAAAGGAAACGTGTAACCATTATCAAGTGTTGCAGTGGCAACTCCGCCAGAGACAACTACCGTTGCACCATAATCATGCGTCCATGTTTTCCAGATGTTGCGATGGTGGAAATAGCTTGTGAATTCGTTTGCGCCGATGCTTAATGAGCGCTCTTTAACGTTATATGAGCGTGACCAGATAATTCCGCCCCACACGCACTCGCCGTCACGAACAACGTAAAGACCTGTTCTGCCTGGCATAGTGTTGTCGTATAAATCCATGCTGTTTGTGTTAGGTATCACTGGAATAGTTCCACCAAACGCGCCTGCGCCTTTAATGGCTCTTTCATACGATACACCTGTGAATGGGATCTCAGCAAGAAGAGTGTTTGTTAAAAGATCAGTCGTAAAATACCGATAGGTAGGTACAAGTGTGTCAACTACAATTGCCATGTCATTTAACCCTATGTCTAGTCGTCAACGTCGTTGGTAACATTGTATCACTAACCGATCCAACCTGACCGATAATAAACACGTAAAATTGCAGTTGAGTTTACTGCACCTTCGTCAATTAAGGATATGGTGTTTACGCCTGGTGCAAGTTTAATCCAGTCAGCAAGCGTGTCTATAATAGAACGCGTGCCAGTAGTATCACCGTCAAGTGCAACCTCACGGTCGTAGGTGTCAATTTCAAGATAGCTTCCACCAGGGATTGCATCAATAACAAGTAGTAATTCATTTGTTGTAAGATTCTGCAGTGTAGCAGGACCAACAATTGGACCTTGGATCTCAAAAACAGCGGTAACCTCTGTGTTACCAATGTTATTTACAGAGCCAGAGCCAGTAGCTCCTGTCCCTAAGTTACGACAAGGGATCTCAACAATACTGTAGCCTTCAGGGTCTGCATCGTCCCACTCATACTTAATAGGATCAGCAGCGCGTAAGCCAATAGAGAACTCCGTGCGTCCGCGCGCGTTTACCGTTTCGATATCTGGGCGACCACTTAAGCGCACGTAGGAAGCCTTTGGAGGGTCCTCAAAGGTACGCAACCAGGCGCCTGTATAAACTAAACTAGTCGCACGAATAAGTGCATCTCTTGCTGCTGGAACAAATGAAGGGTCCGGTGGAAGGAACACTCCTTCAAGTGTGAGTTGGCGAGCTTGCCAACGACCTTTAACGTCGTATGAACCGTCACCCCACCCGCGTGTCAGCTCAGGCATTTCAGGGTCAGGCTGTCCCCACCAACCTTGAATGTTAGTACAAACCCACACAACGTTGTTGTTGTCAATAGTGTTAAGAACAAGATCACCAAGAATGATGTCAGCGTCCAACTTCATTCCCGTAATGTACGGAGGTGGAAGTGGAGTAAGCGATATGTTTACCGCTTGGTTTTCTTCTGCCTGTAAGATCGGATCTACATACTCTGGCATTATGCTGCACCCCTACGTGTTTGGAAGGCGATCTGTCGTGAAATCAACGCTGCAAGTTCAACCTCGTCCATTCCTGCTGAAGGATAGACATTAAATGTTGCGCCTGCTGTTCCGCCCTTAGTTAGCAAGTTAATCATTGCCTTGTCACGCTTTGACAAGCCATCTGGGTCAAGAGGTTCAACACGCTCTGGACGACCAGCTTCAGCGATAGTTGCTACTGTTCCGCCGGACGATGGCATAACGATACCACCGGCAGCGAGCTGCACAGGAGAGATCTCACTAAGATTAAAACCAATTGCTGGAGTTCTTAGTGGTCCGATACCAATCGACGGGATCTTGATCTTGTTTATTGCTCGAATGATGAAGTTGATACCACTGATAATTGTGTTAATTACACCTTGCAGACCAGACTTAAGCCCGTCCCACATTCCACTAGCAGCATTTTTAATCTTTCCACCAATGCCACCAATGAACGCAATGATAGTGTCCCAGACACCTTTAATTTTGCCCCAAACGATGTCAAGGCCAGTCTTAAGAACATCCCATACGAACTTTATTGCGCCGGTTACAAGACCAATATAGATCTTGACGCCCGCAACAATGATGTCCCAGACAAGTTTAATTCCAGCCCAGATAGTTTCAAGCCCAGTCTTAAGAACATCCCAGACAAACTTGATGACTGTTACAAGGGCATCAATGTAGAGCTTAACGCCAGTCTTGATAAGTTCCCAAACAAACTTGATACCTTCCCAGACAGCTTCAAGTCCGGTCTTTAGAACGTCCCACACAAACGAGTACACGGCGATAAGAGTGTCGATGTATAGTTTGACGCCTGCAACTATTGCGTCCCATACAAACTTAATAGCACCCCAGACAGCTTCAAGTCCAGCTTTAATTCCGTCCCACATTGTGGAGAATAGGTTGACAAGGAAGTCAACCACGCCGCCAATAATTTCCTTGATCTTTGCCCAAGCCTCTTGAACAAAGTTACGGAACGCCTCATTCTTGTTGTAAAGAAGAATGAACGCGCCAACAAGAAGAGTGATTGCTAGAAGAATCATACCAAACGGGTTAGTCACAAAAGCTACCTTTAAGAACTTCATCGCCGTTATCACGCCGCCTATCGCGGTTCTTAGCATGCCAAACATCTTAACGACCGTGTTGTAAGTAATAATTCGTGTGCCAAGCAGGATGAGCTGGAACGTCTTCCAGCCAGTCCACATAAGACCAAGGGCAAGGGTTACACCGTGGATATAACCAGAGATCTTTAATAGGAACTGAACAAATTCATTTTCAAGAATCTTCTTCATTACTTCAGCAACCTTATTTAGAATCTCAAAGAATATCTTAGGACCACTAGAATCAGCAAGCGCAGCGATGATACCAATTATGTTGGCAACAAGCTCACCAAAGATAGGACCAGTTTCTAAACCAGCTTTTAGAATCTTACCAAAATCAGGTGCTGCTTTTTTAAGCGCGTCCCAGAAACCTTTAAGATTTGGGTCAGCGCCTAGCTTTAGAAGTTCCTTAACAAATGCGCCAACTGAGCTTAAAATCGACATTGAGTTGGTCGCGGTCCCTGCGAAGTAATCCTTTAACGCGGCTTGACCAGTGCCGGATCCAGAGAATGCCTCGAACGCTCCAGTGATGTCTCTAAAGTAGTCAAGTAGCATCTGTCCACCGGTGCCAGGACCAGTGTTTGCCTTAATGATGTTTCCAAGACCAGACGCGATGTTTCCAATGATTGTTCCAATTTCACCAGCAACGCGACCAGCCTCGTTAAAGAAGTCTGTAAGTTTTTGTTTATTAGCGTCTTCGTCAAGCCACGCTTCCCACTTGCCGGTGATCTTGTTCAACCAGTCAAGGAACTTCTGAATTAAAGGATCAGCTGCGACAAGAACACCAAGGAACACACCCCAAAGGTTTCCGGCGATCTCACCGATCTTGCGAATACCTGTTGCAGCATTCTCAAATACCTTACCGAGATCCTCAAGGTTACCAGCGTCTACGATTGAGTTCGCGATACTTAGTGACGCATCACCAAGTGCGCCTGCCACCTGTTCAATACCAAGTTTAATTGTTGCAAAAGGAACAGGACCAAAGATCTTAGCAATAGCCTCTTGAAGTTTAGGCAAGAATGCACCTGCCGCGGCTTCCTTTAGCTCATCAATCTGTGGTTTAAGACTAGAAATAAATAGAGCAAACTTTTTCTGTGACTCAGTTAAACCTTCAAGAGGATCAGCCCCGCCGGCAGCGTCTTTCTTTGCAAGGTCTTGTTTAGCTCTTGCTAACTCACGGTCAGCATCCTCTTCACGCTCGGCAGCGTCAAGTACAGCTTTATTAGAATCCTTTACTGCCTCTTGAACGCCAACTTCAGCATCAGCGACCTTTTGGCGAGCATCAATTACAGAGTCAAGACCTTCAACGCCTTCCTTTGCAAGACGGTCCTGCTCCTTGCGAAGATCAGAGTTACGGTCCTTCGCACGACGAAGATTAAGATCAGCTTCCTTATACGCAAGTTCAGCTTCGCGACGAGCACGAGAGTTAGGTGGAAGATCCTGAACGCGAGCAAGAGTCTTACGAGCATCTTCAAGCTCATTAGCTGCGCGTTGTTCAGCAAGTGCTGCATCTTCCGCGTCAAAGTTTATCTGCTGAAGTTCCTCAGCGCCTTCCTTAAGCGCACGGTTAAGATCTTTCTGAGCAGTCGTAAGATCTTTCTGAGAATCCTCAAGGTTTTTACTTGCTCGGGCAAGAGCTTCAATGTTATCCGCTTGTACTCTTGCAAGATTACGTGTTGCGTCTTCAACGCGGCGCTTTGCTGCCGTGTCATCTGTTGCAGCCTTTGTTTGCTGCTTGTTAAGCGCTGCTACAGCTTTTCCAACTCCGCCCAGAGCAAGTTTAGCTACTGCAGCACCAATACCTACATAGACCAGAGCTCCGCCAAGCGCCATAGCAGAAGGAGTGGCGGACAATAGTGCAGCCCCAAGTGATACAAGACCACTTACGAGTGCGCCAATGGTACCACCGAGGACACCGAGAGAAGTCTGCAGAACATAACCTGCACGAGAAAGACTAGCATACGCCTTTTGCGCAGATACAGCTTTCTTTAGTTGCTCGTTAGTATACTTGCCAGCACCACTGGGACCAAATGCTTGTCCAAACGCGCCTGCGTAAACCTTTCCAGCTCGTCGTCCTGCTGTTCTTGCAGTTCCATCTAGTCTTTTAAGATCGCGCGCTACGGCGCCTTCGAAGCCCGCCGTAATTGGACGAACGATTACAAATGCCTCGCCTAATACTGCCACGGTGTCACCTCCTTTCTACTATTACGTTAGAAATATGTTAGCGCTCGAAAGGAGCGTCTAACACACTTCCAAATGGTCGTTGTGAATCCGGATTTAGCTGTGTTGGAGCTACATACGGTTTCGTTCTTATTGCTGGGTTGAATGGTTCGATTGGCGCTTCTTGCGGAGTGTCAATGTCTTCAGTTTCAGAGAAGTCACGCGTTGTGCCACCAGATCTACCGTACTTATACGACCTATTGTATAGGTTTTGGTATACTGACGACCTAGTCTTATCACGCGCTTCAGCTTGCTCTGCAGTGCTGAAATCCATATCATCTTCGAAGAAGTAGTGAAGAACGTCTAACATGTCATCAAATTCCATGCTTGCGAGTTGAAGTCCATTCACTAGTGCTCTTCCATTCACATACGGCCAGAGGTCAATCCCCCACTCTAGGAGACTTCTGGCCCCTCCGTAGGGCGGCCTGAGTATTCCTCAACTAACCATGCTGTTATCTCTGCGAGAGTCTCAACTGTGACAATACGGTTTTTATCTGTAAGAAGCTCTTGAAAGCGGTCGTAGTCTTCATCTAGGACTACTTGCTTAAAGAACGTGGTAACGACTCCAGCTGCTTTAACTGGGTCATCTGCTGATGAATCGGCAACAAGGTCAAGCATAAGCTTTCCTTGCACCTGTGGCACACAGCGATATTCCTCGCCGTATAGCTTAAACGACAATGGTTCCTTTGAAGCGTCGCTACCGCTTCCGGTTCCAAAGTCCTTGAATCTAGGATTGGTCATATTCTCTTTCCTCTTTTGTCATTGAGACGTGCGTCTCGTTGTTGTTGTTGTTGCTATCCTATCAAAGTACCGCAATATAGAGGTTATCTGTGAGGTACTTATTAGGTCTTGTTCCAGGATGTTTCACTGCCCTTGTGTAGACAACTCGACCTCCTGATGTAAACCGCAGAACTTGCGCTCTGTTGGCTACAATTAGATGTGGTTTTGTTCCTTCATGATGAATACGTGCATAGTTAAGGTTAGAACCAACTTTTATGTACTGTCCGAGCATGTCACGTGAATGTCTCATGTGAATTGACGCCTTAAGTCTTCCAGTGCTAACACCGACCTGCGCCTTAGATGCTACGACAATCATGCGACCGCGACTAGCTAGGTGACGTCCGACCATGCCTGCTGGATTATTAAGTACATAATCCATGACTGGTGCATTTGGAACAAACTTGACTACCATTATGGAACCACCATTGTGATGTTCATGTTGATTACCTGAAAACCACCTTCAGCAGTAGGAGCATCAATCGTTGCGATAACACCCATACCTAAACTTGTCTCATCCCATACATCAAGAGTTTTCATTGCGTCCATAAGTACCCATGCATCAACCGCCGAGATGTATGAACCTTCTTGAATCTTTTCATCTGCAGGAGGACGACCATTTTGTCCAACTGTAGGAATAGGGCGAGCAAGGGAGATCTGAAGAACAGCGGATTTTGGCATATTGCAACGTTGTGGCTGTGACGCTTGGTCACCAGGAGTTCCAAGGTACATCTGAATAAAGGACACGACGAGTTGCTCGCAGTCAATTACAGGATTTCCCATTGTCCAATACTGACGAGAAGGAAGTGGAACACTATATGAGGTAAATACTGAGACAACTCGTTCGAGGACGCCGTCCATCATATCTTTAAGGTTTAGCGCATCGGAGGTAACATTATCAATGCTAGTTATTGGCACTGGAGACCTCCTCTAAAGCTCCTATGGAATTAGCCATTGGTGCTCCTGAAAGTGTCTCTAAGCCCTTCTGAGTGCCTGTGTCTACCATCGTTTTGCTCCTTTTGTCGTTGTTTTATTCAGAACCAATGGTAAACGCGGTAACACTTGAACGTCCAAGGTTTACCGACAAATTGCCATCACATACAAAAACTGTCTCTGTTTGTCCCGGGTTAATTGGGCTTGGCCGTGAGGCGTATAGATCCCATGACCCAGGGTCAACCATTCCAAGAATCGCAAGTGTACTTGCGTAGTCTACACTAAATGTAATCTTTTCAGTGGCGGTGATTACATTGACACCATCATCAATAACCTTTGATTTTGTTTCGCCATAGTTGCGAATAGTCAGCTCAGTTGTCCACCCGTTATCTAAAAGGAAGTCAGCGTTTAGATACTCGAGTGTCACAGTAGTTACACCTGTTCCACCTGCTGGAACGCTAATGTCTAGCGCACTTGTCCCAACCTTAGGCGTCTTAGTTGTGTAACGACGAGCACGAGGAACATCTGGTGAGAATACACGTGAACGTGCACGAGCCTTGTCTGGGTTTACAGACTTAAGGAATAGGTCTACCGCATAGATACCGGTCTTCAGCTCTTCGATGAAGTCCTGGCTGTCTAGAAGTGTGTATGAGACACCTTGACGTGAAATCGATGTGACACGTTGAGGTAATGCACAATCATCATCTCCGGACCACAACTTAGCAAACTCAATTGCTAACGTGCGAGCTGCCATCTTTCCAGATGTTGGCGGGTAGTTACCGTATGAGTACGTAATCTCGATGTTGCACGGAGTCCAAGGGACGCCTGCCGCAGCTTGAATTGTTGAGTGATCTACAAGATAATAAGATGAAGGGTCAACGATGTCGCCGCTACGTGTACGTATAGTATGAATCTTTGTTACTGGGCGACCACGAAGTTTAATGCGTGAGTTAGGGGACATTCCATCAGAAACAATGTCTGAGAAGTCGTCAAATTCCTCGGTAGGAATGTTGTAAATATCACCGTTAAGAATCGCAGGTTGATACGTCTTGCTCGAGGCGCCAAGTCGGTAAGATCTTTGGGCGCAAACATAGCGTTCAGTTACTGTTGTTACTCCGCTGAACTTTCTTCCAGACATAGCCCATAGAAGATTAGAGGCTGTCTTGCAAGCTTCGTAAGCAAACTCTGAATCGGCATAACTGCCTAATTCTTCAGGTGTAATCCATAGATTGCTCAATTGTCGTCCTTCACTAAGCTACTTGTCCTATTAGTAAAACGAGCGGTGTACCTGTGTACGTATATTTACACATCGGCACACCGCCCGTACTACTTAACTACGCTGTTGGGTCCTCAGTTGACGCGATGATGAAGTCAACGTCGTCATCTGCGTTGTACGCAACGTTACCTGGAACGTTGTACTCGCTTGTTGAGCCTTGTGATGTAAAGTCAGTGACTTGACGTCCGTTGGCAGAAACAAGAGCTGTTCCACTGTCTGCTGTAGAGGCAATGGTTCCAGTCGTTGTAGTTGTGTAGGTAAACGTTGTTGTTGTTGGCACTGCAGTAATGGTATGTGTACCATTGAGAGCAGTGTTAGTTAGACCTGAAACTACTACAGTATCGCCAGCTTCAAATGTGTGAGCTGTTGACGTAGTAACTGTTGCAGTCGTGCTCGTGCGAGCAACGTTTGAAACAGTCTTTGTAATGTCTCCGTGCCACTTGTAGAATCCTTCGCGACCAGTCGGTGCCCATGTTGAACGTGCATATGAGTATGGACGCTCTGTAGCAACTGGGAATTCCCAGCGCTCATCTAGGCCGATATTGAATAGCGAGTTTCCTAGGCCGTAACCTTCGAAGGTGTTAGCAAGAAGACCGTTTTCAATAACGCGGTCACCTGACTGACGAACCTTGACGTATGGGAATACCCAGTGGAAGTAAGGAAGAGTTGCGCTCTTTTTTCCATCCTTGATTGCATGTGACCAAACTTCAATAGCAACACCTGTTGCTGCAGGATCGTCACCAACTGCTGGTGAAGACCAACCGATTGACTTACGGTTTGGTGCTGCATACGATCCGAGGTTCTTGCGAAGCAAGAGACCACCAGAAAGAAGCTGTGTAAGTTCTGGATCTGGCTCGCAAATTGCGAGTTCCATTGTGATACGCTTTAGCGTATCTGGAGACTTGTAAACCACACAAATAACGCCATTAGCGTTCTTTTCTGTGATCTCATCTCCTTCTTCGTATTCAGGCGTGAACGACACGCGGATGAAAGCTGATGTTGTGTAGCTGTCACCTGGTTCATTCAGAAGATTACCGGCCGCATCGAGGCGAGTAACCCGAATGGACACGCCTTGAATACTTGCGGCGTAATCTTGAGTTGCCATGTCTACTTTTCTCCTTGTTTATTTATTTGCTAGCGGTATAGGTAATACTACGCCGTTAGATCGACTCTGACTGCGATATGAACAGATGAATCAAAGTAAACCGCCGCTGGGCGAATTGCCTTGATACGCATATCGTTTTGATTGCCTGATACATCGTAGCCCTGTGCTAGAGTGTCAGTTACGACATCGATGTCGCCAAGAAATGTCTTGACTGAACCGGTGCCGTACATCCATTTGTTTGTTGCTGACGCTGTTGCGCCTGTCACCTCGTCTGGGCCTGCTCCAGAATAACCTGAACCAATGATAATCTTGGTCCCGCTGATTGTCTGAAGGTGACCTGACTCACTGTGAAAAATCATGTAGTTAGCTGCAAGAAGACCTGCAGCGTCTTTTGTCATGTGAATGACGCCATTTTCTCCGCAAGGGGAGGTATCTGCTAGCTCAAAATCTAAAAGTGCAAGTGCACGTTGGACAGATAGCGCAGTTGTGCCATTGATAAGTGTGGTGTTTGCATCACTAAGCGCTTTATTATCGTGGCTCTCACCTTTTCTAATCGCGCCGTCCCAGAGCTCGCGCTCCATCGCCTTCTGCGTTACTCCTTCAAGTTGGCGCTTAACTCTTGCTACATAATCAAAACTAGTAAAGCCTAATGTTGAGCGATAATCTTCAGCTTCAATAAAAAATGGTTTAACTTCAACGTATCGGTATCGTCCAGGTACCGCGTCTCCGGCAACAACTGCAGATGTAGTATCTGTGTCATCCCAGTTCTTTGCAGAGAAGATGTCAGTGTCCCACTCTTGCGAGAATCCTCGGGTCCATTGATCTTCGTTTGGACGAGTGTTAGGCTTTGCTACGGTGAATAGACCGAACTCTGAAGGCATAATTTTCGGTGCTTCAAAGACTCCTGTAAACGCCATGTTTTCCTTTTCCTAACCTGTTATCTCGTTACCTATTCGTATCGGGGGAGCCCGTTTCCAGGCTCCCCCTCAACGACTGTTCTATCGGCTTAGTACTCGATTGCCGCTGCGGTTGCGCCACCAGTTGTGTCGCGGAGGGCTGCTGCCACACCGTTAACATTGATGGTTGATGTAACCTTAAGTGACTCGATACCAACCTTTGCAACACCTTCGAAGGTCTCAACGAACATCTTGTAGTCGTTGGTTCCAACAAGGGTAGAGTCGCGGATAACACCGAGGTCCAAAGTTCCACCGTCAAGGAACAAGAATGTTCCTTCAGCGAAGATGTACCATACGAATGTGTCACCGAACTCGTTCATTGCACCAGAACCTTGTGAATCATCGAAACCGTCGATGTGCCACGTCATGTTGATGCCACGAGATGCAATGTAACCTTCGATCTCTGCATATGCGTTCAAGGTGTTGTCACCAGGAGCTGCAATTGCAAGATCTGCTGCCATAGCGTCGCGAACCCATGCAGGTGCGATAACGCGTAGTGGAGCATCAGCCTCTAGACGATGACGTCCGCGGTAGTTAGCAGCTGCACGGCCTAGTTGAACTAGGTAGTCGCGGCCCATACCGATAAGGCTTGTTGATGTTACTGCTGTTGATAATGCTGTCAAGCGAGTAAGGATTTGGCCCTCAGCTTCGCGTGCGTGCTGGACCAGGCCAAGCTCGTTGTGACGAGCAATAAGTTCTGGGTAAGCACGTGACATAAGGTTACCGAACTGCATTTGAAGTGTAACAGCGTCAGTTGCGACGGTTGTTTCACTTGCTGCGGTTACAGTAAGGCTTGATTTTGTTCCAGGTGTTTCTGCTGAATCGTTTGCAGCAGTCCACACGCCCACAGCGTTTCCGTATGCGGAAAGTGCTGGTGGAGTAATGAAGCGAATACCACCACGGTCAGCTTGGAACTTAGGAAGTGCGTCACGTACTGGACGTGCTGTTGTTCCCAATCCGAAGATGTCGTACTTGGTGGTGAATGGTGCTTGGTGTCCACCGGAAGCAACAAGTGCTTCAGGGCCTGTTACAGCTTGGACTTTAGCCCAGTTTCCTTCAGCATCCTGTGTAAGGATGCGTGATTCTGGATATTGAGTTGAGACGGATGCAACGATGTGTTGTTCTCCATCTCCACCGTTTACACGGCGTAGACCATGAAGACGCTTTGCCATAAGTTCGGCAACTTCCTTCATGTCGTTTACTGAACTACCGGCGGTGTAACCAGGGATGTCAGCGCCTGCCGTGATTGCCACGGTGGCTACTGAAGCCTGAGCTACTGGGCGACGGTCAGCTGGAGCCTCAAAGGACTCCTCTGATGATACGGCGGCGGTCACTGGTGCCTCCTGCTCTTTCTGCTCTGTTTGAGCTGTTTCTTGAGTTGTTGATGATGCTTCTGCATCGACTTCAACTACCACTGCAGCATCTGCTGTAACTTCGGCTGGTGCCTCGACTACTGCGGCCTCAGCTGGTGCTGATTCCTCTGGTGCTACTTCTGGAGTTGCTTCTGGCATTACTTCACCTTCGGCTGAAGCTGTAACTGCAGGTGCTTCTTCAGCAACTGCAACTGCTTCTTCCTTAGGCTCTTCTACTGAAAATTCTGCAGGTGCAGCTTCCTCAGTTGTAATTGTTGTTTCTACTGTTGCTGTTGGTTCTGTGTCGGTTGACAATTCGGATCCTTCAATCGCAGCAGCTGATGCTTCCATCGGCTTCTTTTTTGCATCTTCTTCTTCTGCAGTAGGTGCTTTTTCAGGAGCAGCAGGTTCTTCTGCTGGGTCCATAGCATCTTCTGCTGGAGTTTCTGCATCTTCAGCCTTTGGCATATCTTCAGCTGCACCCTTAACGCGTGTTGCGGCTTCGGCTGCACGTGCAGCAAGCTCTTCAGCTTGTGCTTCACGGCGGCTTACTTCACCACGAACGGTGTCAAGCATGTCAGCAAGAGATGTCATTGCATCTACTGTCTGCGGAGTTGGTTCTTCTTTTTCAACCGTTTCGAACTCAGCAACAATAGCGCTCTGTAGCTCGGCGAGAGATTTCTCGTCTAGCTCAGATAGCATATCTAGCTGTTCTTTGATACGATCCACTGCTGTCCCTCCTCCGGGCCAGTCATGATGAACGAGTTTGTTCATTCGCTTATCAGTCCAAGGCCGAGGGACTCCGCTGGGATTCCAGCGTGGAGGCACTCCACCCGAATTGAATAATACATTGTTTTCATAGGGTATTACTTTTATTAGGTTAGCAATCGAAGCAATTTACTCATTTCAGAGGACACTTGTCCTTGATTGAAGTAATCGCCTCCTGCCATGTAGTCGCGTAGTCCCTTTGTGGCGACGTCCGCGTCTTCCTGACCGATCTTATCTTCCACTCTAACAATCATGTCTTTTACAAGATCCTTTAGAGCTGGAGGTAGATCACTGAATCTCACCTTCTCGGCATCCTTACCGAAAGGTAAAGGTAGATTGGCGATTACCTCACCAAGCTGCCTTGCTGATTCACGCACATTAGTTAGAGCCTCTGGATTAAGGGCTCCCGAGTCAATACGGTCAACTATTCCAATAAGATCTACGGCTGAACGTGCAGCCTCAAGATAATTACCGGCACTGTCTAGTTTCTCGGTTTCCTCGATCTTGTCTACAACATCCTGTAAGCTACTATCGCCAAGATCCTGCTTTATACGAGCTAGAACTTGACGAAACTTACCTTTGTCATCACGCGGCTGAGTTACGCCAGGAAGGTACTTACCTGCCTGAACCTTTGTTACTTCTCCAAACTCAGCCGCTGATGCTTTTCCCAAGTCAGACCAGCGAACCTTTTCTGCAGGTTCTACAACTGCTTCCGCAGATGCGGTAATTGATGGAATACGTGAACGAAGTCCCTCAACACTGAAACCAATTTCCTCAGAGGACATTGCTTTCCAGTTTTCAGGGATTAGGTCAGCCTTATCAAGTTGACGTGCTCTCTTCATAATGTGGCGTCGAACTGCCGCACGTTTTCCTGGCTTAGAACGACCATAAGCTTGAATAGAATCTTTAAGTGAATCTACGTTTGTGATTGGGTATGAGCCATCTGGCAGCGCAAGCCCTTTCTTTGCAAGTTTCTGGCGAGTCTCTCTTGAGATATAACCGAAACTGTCATCAAAGTCATCTGTAACTCGAACTCGAGAGCTGAGCTCTGTCATGCGAGCTGTAAGTTCTGCCTTCCTAGCTTCGATAATTGGTGCAAACTTAGAACGAACATCATCAGCCTTGGCTGATAGCTCTGCAAGTTCTAACTGCTCCAATTTTGCAACTCTAGCGGCAAGTTCTGCTACAGGGTCACCTTTCATGCGTGCAAGAGTCTGAGCGCCAGCGGCAACAAGTGCCATAACCTGGCCAGACGCAACGCGCGCTCTAGCAATCGGGAATCCAGGCACATTCACCTGGCAAACCGCAACCAGTTCAAGGCTTCCCTTAATTGGGCGCCAATCACCGGAAGGGGCAGATGCGCGAAGTGCGCGGATCTGCTCTGGAGTGGTGCCTGGGCGAAGTGCGCCCGCAACCCAGATGCCGTGAGCATCTTCTCCAGCATGGACATCCGCTATGGCAGAGGCAGTGTCATCGTAATGACGTGCAGCATCGACTGCACTTGCCTCAAGCGGAGCATGTCCTCCTGCAAGTGTAAGTTGACCAACAGGAACATCAGCTCCTGCGTCAGTGCGAACTACGCCAGTATGGAAGTAAGCATACTTGCTCTTACTCCGTGGCGCGCGAGTTCCAAAGGCCATACCAATATGATCTATATGCCAAGCAGCAATATGACCAAATACGTGACCTTCATCTGTAATCGTGAGAGGCGTAGCCTTCTCAAGCTTTGGGTTTTCGAACCACTCGTTTGGTGGAACAACTGGAATTGCACCAGCAACGAATCCACAAGCGACTAACGCTGCAGCCTCCACTGGGTCCACTTCTTCCACATAGACTCCATCAGGAATCACGTTATCCTCCTGCTCGTTGTTTTCCTCGACGAGGAAAATCCTACATTCTTGGAACGCAGGCTTAGGTACAATTGTAACTCCCATTACTCTAGCCTGAGTAATGTTTAACTTACCGTTTGTGACCTTGTCCTCTGCTCCGTTTTCAGTTTCAGCTGATTCTTCCTGCGCTTCAAACTTATCCATGTCTGCTGAAACACCACGGATAAAACCTTCACGAACTAGACGTTCGGCTTCCTTGCCAAATTCTCCACTATCAAAAACGCCTGTAGCGTTACCAATACCTTCATCGGTGCGTTCCATATGGTCGATGCGACCAACAACAACTGAGCCCATGTGCCCGTCAGCTGTCTTGATTTGCCACATCAGAGGCAACGGCAGCTCACGTAGTTCAATAGCGCCCTTCTCAAACTTGCGGCCATCACCAGACTCAAGACCCTCTGGGATTACCAAAGGAATCGTGAACTTGGCACCAGTCTCAACCCACTCGCCGCTGGCAGTCAACTGCATGCGAACTCGGGCATCATTTGAGCGAGCGTGTAATGACGCAATCTCAAGTACTTTTTCCATAGAATTAACTACCTCTGTGCTAAACACATTACGACCCTTACGACCATAAAGTTGTGCGTGACGCTTATCGCCTGTCCACATGCCAGTCATCTCATGATGACGAAGTGCACAATATCCTTTAGAGCGAGGACCCATGTACTTGGATAGATAACGAACACAGCGTGTCCAGTCTCCACCCGTCCCCCAACGGATCTTCATTCCACCCTTGCCAATTGTCCAATAACGACGTAAACGCTCAGCATTACCGCGATTGCGATCTGCGCCACCAGCTGCAACAAGTGCATAGTTCATCATGTCTTCGTTTGGTCCCCATAGAACCATCAATAGATGATTTACACCAGCTGACGCTACCTTAGGAGCCTCAGTTCGTGGCGTAGCGTTGTCTTGCTCTACAAGACCACCATCAACTTGCTCTAATACGTTGTAGTAGGTCTCGCCGTCAAGCGGAACAACAGGTGGAGGTGTAGCAGAGTTTAGATCTGCAAGAATTCCTTCGTCCTTAACCCAGTTTTTATTAGATCTCTTAAATGTTACTGCAGATGTTCGTTTTGTGCTTGCTGGGACAATAGCTACAAGCTCCAATACCGCACGAGGGTCATCTGGTGATACCAGGGCGACAAACAACGGCGTAACATCTGACGTATCTGGTGTCAGCTCAACATCTTTTTCATTATTTTCGCCAGCAGCGGTAATCTCTCGCAGATTGCTTGTTACAGGCTGATACCAAAGACGATTTGGATGAGATACCTCACCGGTCTTCTTATCCTTGACACTCTTGTTCAACCAATCCTTAAGGTTTGGATCCTTGTATGCATCAAGTGTGATTTTTGCGCCTACAGATTTCATGAAGTTAAGCATGTTGTCTGAGATTGTGATCTTCTTGCTTTGGAAAGGTGTTTTTGCGTCAGGAGTTACATCAGAAGTTGAAATTGGATCACTCGGAGAGCTAGTAGGCGCAGTTCCTGTTGGTGCTTTTAGATTTGCACCAGGTGCTGTGCTTGTTGGCGCAGAAGTGCCAGTCTCAAGAGGCTTAAATGCATCGCGCTGCTCTTTGATCCATGCAGGCCAATTATAAAGAACCTTTTGAAGATCGCCTGGTGTCAGAGCTGGAAGAGTTCCAGGGATCTTTGCGTTTGGACGGTCAACTGGAACGCGTGGTTCACCAAGAATACCTGAAACATCGAGTGGTGGAACGTCCGCGGTGTCATAAGTCATAGAAGGCAAGAAGTTTGATGCCTTTTCAGTTGTATTGGCTGGTACATCTACGAGGTTGCCGCTGTCAAGCAGCACAGAAACACTTTGAGTGTCTGGGTTGATAGCACGAATGTAGCCAATTCCATTTTGAAGGTCTCCACCGATAACTACACGTGAACCTTGTGCCGCAAACTTTCCGTTTGCATCACGTACTTGCCGCGCCGCGTTCTTTGAACGCTCTTCAGGAGTGTATTGCCCATCAGCAGCGGGTGCGCCAGTTTCTCCAGCACCAGTTCCGCCACCGGATGTTTCACCAGCAGCAGTAATAGCATAGTCAACTGCCTGCCAGTCAATCTCGCCGACAGCTTCATTAAACATTTGAGCTTCTACCGCATCAATTTCATTGATGTGAATTGGCGCAAGTGGTTTCTGCTGCATTATCGCTGAGATAACTATTGCAGACTCAGGGTCGATTGTTATGTGTTCCTTTTGGATCATGTCATAAGGGCCATCAAGTGACTTATCGTATGTGTAGATATCGTTCTCGATGTTACCGAGATCGTCCCAACCTGATCCGTCCCACACGTAGACGTTTCCATTCATGTCAATCTTGTATAGACGGTCAATTCCTGAGCCGTCAAGACGCACGCGTGCGACAAACTCTGGTCCCTTCACTGACTCTAGCTCATAGGCTTCTTTGAAAGCATCAACGTCTGATCCATAGCCATTTTCAGTGCGATAGTCATTAAAATCTGGTTCATAGCTAGGAGATGCGTATCCGTCTGATGTTAAACCTTTTTTATTTTCGCGTTCTACGATTGCTTGCGCCCAGCGCCATCCCGAGTCTCCGCCCCAGAGAGCCCACGCAATGCGCCCGCGAGAAGGAAAGCCCTTCTCACCCGGTTCCCACCCCTCCGCCTTCTTGTCAATCTCATGACGAGGAAAATACTTAGCAATATGACGAACTTTTTGAAGTCCAATTTGACCACCCTTAGCAAGCGTGTATGCAGTGTTGAGACCTACAGGTGTTCCACCGCGGTCGTGTTCTTTGCGCCATTCAAGCGCTTTCTTTGCCTCGGCCTGCACACCCTTTGGGATCGTGTATAGACGACCAGCAGAAGCAACAATTTTAATGTCAAGGCTAGTTAGAGCACCAGCAGCAAGATCAGTGATAGATGATGAAAATACCTCATTGGTAGTCTCCCATCTGCGAGAACTAATAAGGTGATCAA
>Ga0164293_10000095_pt1 | contig 57378 bp, 51 predicted proteins | sample GEODES118metaG_FD_111487 | JGI IMG/M metagenome (GOLD analysis project Ga0164293, IMG submission 111487) | Eutrophic lake water microbial communities from Lake Mendota, Wisconsin, USA - GEODES118 metaG | ecosystem: Environmental > Aquatic > Freshwater > Lake | place: USA: Lake Mendota...
CTAGACCTACAATACTAAATATGACGCCAACTATTGCAAAAACAAAACCAAGTATTATACGAGTTTCAGGGTCCAAAAACATATATATATATATATATAATATTATATATATTTTTTTTTATATTTTTAATTTTATAGAATCTCTAATAAGAAATAAAATACTAGATATCATTCATGGATGTACTTTAGTTTATTTTCTTATAGATATCCAAAGTGATACTATTCCTATTCCTAATGAAATTACTAATAAAATAATACTATATTTCATCAAAGGAGGTAATTTTTTGACTTCTGTTATGTATTCTTCATTCTTAGTTATTCTCTTTTTATCTTCCTTAGTTATACTCTTCATACCAGTATTAGCACGCTTATTCTTTTCAATTTGTTCATATTTTAAATAAATTTTGTTCACCTTTACATAATAGGTAATAAATAATATAATGCTAACTAATAAACCAATACCAGCTATTATATACATCACTGTAGATGTTTCAACCATATATATAATATATTATATATTTTTTTTTATATTTTTATATTTTTAATTTTATAGAATCTCTAATAATAAATAAGATACCAACTGCTATAAAAACAATACTTGGTGAAGAATTAAAATATTGTCAAAACATTTATACCCCCTATATTAAATAATATTATGATGAATTAACCAAGATATCAATCCAATTATCATATCTAATAATAATATTAACCAAGAATATGATAATTTATTTATAGCTAATATAGAGAATATCATAAATAATATAGAATGAAGTGGTCTTAATTGGTCCCACCAAATTTTTTTATCTCCTAACCATTCTAGTTGCTTATCAGCCATATCATTTCCAAATATATAAAGATACATAAAGCTAATTGAAATAGGAATTGTAAATATTGCTAATAAGGGTAAATAATCTATCATAATATATTTTGCTATCATACTTAAACTTAATCTACTACCTATACAGCCTAATATAAAAACAAGAAATCTTTTAGTTTCCATTATTATACTATATAATTAAATTATAGCCATAATTACTTGTAAACTATATTTCAAACAAGTCTTATTTTAGCCAAAAAACGGCTTTGCCACTATTGACGATTATTATATTGCTTTGTTTGCTAATAAAAAAATTGATACTTATAAAGAATAGATATAATATATTTGTAATTAATGACACAAATCAATAATATATTGAATAATCAACCAATTGTTCGAATTGGTATGCTCGGCAGTGTATCGCACGGCAAGAGTACTTTTGTAAATAAGGTGACAGGAATTAAAACCCAGAAACATTCTAGTGAGAAGACTAGAAATATTACTATTAAACAGGGATATGCAAATATGAAACTATGGAGTCATAATGAAGAAAAACAAAGTTTTTATCCAACTGATTCTAATATAAATAGTATGGAAGATTATACTCTAGTTAATCATATTTCATTCATTGATTGTCCAGGACATCAAGAATATATTGATACAATGTTATCATCTGTTAATATGATGGATGGTGCAATTATAATTGTAGCAGCTGACCAAAAATTATCACAAAATCCTCAATTAGTTCAGCACTTAGCAGCAGTAAGTTTATATAATGTTAAGAAACTTATTGTTTGTATTAATAAGGTTGACTTGGTAGAACGCCATATTGTAATGGAACGAAAAGAAGAACTAGATAATATGTTAGAAAAATATAATATTACACCTCATGTTATTATTCCAACTAGTTTTAACAAAATGATTGGAATTAAATATGTATTAGAAAGTATTATGGAATTATATAATCCTACTGAATATCTTAAGAATGTAGATTTAGTACCATTATTTAAAACAAGCCGTTCATTTGATATTAATAAACCTGGTACTAATTGGGATGATGTTAATGGAGGGGTAATTGGTGGAACACTATTTAGTGGTAGTTTGAAAGTAGGAGATATAATTGAAATTAGACCGGGACAAGTATCAAAACAAAAAGATAAATATAATTGCACACCATTCAAAACAGTAATACAATCTATTAAAACAGACAATATGAATCTTGATAGTATTATTCCAGGGGGATTAATTGCTATTGGAACAGAATTAGATCCTTTTTATTGTAAGAAAGATGCTATGAGTGGAAATATTGTAGGGCTTGTTGGTATGTTACCAAGTGTCTATCAAATTATTAATATGAATTGTACATTAGTAACAACATTTGGATTTAATTGGATACCAAAAGAAAATGACAGTGTAATGCTATCAATTGGAACTAGAATGTGTGAAGCACGACTTTGCAAGAAATTAGATGATATTTATACATTTGAATTAATGAAACCAGTTTGTATTGAGGATAATATGATGATTGTTATTTGCCGTACAATTGATAAGATTCTACGAATTGTAGGAAAAGGTGATTTGGTTGAGTCTATCAAATTAGTTGTATAATATTAATTATTTTATTTTTCTATTTATTTAATACTAACTGTGTAATAATAAACGGCTTTGTCGCAATTGATGGATTGCTCGCAATTTTGCAATATATTTAATTTAATAAAAAACAAAGTGGGCTATGCCGATATTATCTCAAAAAATTGACCGCTGCAATTCCTTTATTTGACTCGCTTAGCTCCTCAAATAAAAAAATTGAAAATATAAATATATATTAATAAATAAATATATAAATAATGTCTAAATATTTACCACAAGTAACTATTATGTCCCTTTCTGAGAAATCATTATCTGATGAATTAAAACCATCAAGTATTGTAGATGACTCAAATTTGTATAACTTACAAGATGAAATCAAACTTCAAGAAAAATATGAATATATGTTTAATCATATATCATACTTATTTTCCCCTAGGTTTGATTATATTATTGAAGGTCTAAAACTTTCAATGACTTATGAACTTCAATATAAAAAAGCATTATGTTGGTATCAAGAAATGAATTATCAAATGCTACAAGACTCTTCTAAACGAAAAATATTCATTTCTGAAAAAGTTTATATGATTAATAAATTTATTCAAAAATGGGCTCTTGAACATCCTAATGATATTATTGCTAATGAAACATTATATAAAGAACTTGTTCTGTCTGATTTTGCAATGAATCGAATAACAAGTAGTAGTCCAAAATTAATTCATTTGGAGAATATGAAAATAATGGAATCAATAAAATTTCATCCTTATATTCATATTACAAAAGAAGAATTTTTGGAAGACAAAAAATATAATCCGGATATGTTTATAAAGTATTTTGAGAGTTATTAGATATAATAAAATTTATTTATATATAAAATAAAACTGGATAATTAATTTTCTAAACGCATTTAACAATTATTTTTAGTGTTAAAAAGTGTAAAATTAAATTATTATATAGATATAATATGAACTTTAAAATAGAAAATTCAATAGTTAAGATACAAAGAAGATATAAAACAATTAAGAATGAAATAAATTCTCTTAATTATTCTGTATCTTTTCAAAGAGATTATCTTATTAGTATGATTAATAATTTATCATCACTAAATACAATAAAATTATTTCAAAATAATGATTCATTGTATGTACAATTATTGAAGGAATTAAAGAATATAAAAATAGAAATTGATAAATATCCAGAAATTATTTCATTTAAAACAGTTACAATAGATTCGCTAAAGAGTAATGTACCTAATTATATGAAACATAATAATGAAATTACCAAACTCTTAATTAATATATCAAATCATATTTCATCAGATAATATGAATTATGTATTTAAATTACTAATTAATGAAAACTGGGTTGATAATTTTTCTAAAGAGGATTTAGAAAAGCTATTATTTATCACTCGATTTATAAAACCAATCTCAATTTGGGATTCAGATATGCATAGTTCAGAAATATCATTAAATAGTACATCGTGTATAGGCACGTCGTGCATAGGCACGCCGGCTAGTACCCCTGTAATGGTTCCAATTAAACCTCACATATTAACAAAAGATATTATTGAAAGTTTATTAGGAATCATTCCAAAAAATACAGAAAATACAATATCATCTATTATTATTAATCCAATGGAATCAAATGGTCCTACTATTTTAAAAACAATAAATAATTTGATTGATATGAATCCAAAGAAAACAATAACTAAACGTAATAATTATTTTTCAAAATTAGAATGTGAAAATATATTAGGAACAGATAATATTAAGATAACTAAAAATAACAAATCATCAACATTGATTGAGGATAAGAATGGTGTATGTATTTTTATAAAATGTCAAGTTGGTGATAAAAGTTCGCAAAACAGTAAAATATTAACAATACAAGGTTTATTTAAAGATGATATATTAAATATATCAAATAGTATTAAATTCGTTAAAGATAGATTGAACACATTAAAAGGTTCTCTATCATATGATATCTTGACTGTACCTAAATATTTTAAAGATAATTATCTTAAAATCTTAAATTTAAGAGATTTAATTGTATCTAATTCCAATGAAATTACAGAAGATGTTAAAAAGAAATATAATGATTATTGTTCATTACAAACAAAACCATTATTATCTCTTATTAATGAATTCCTTCTTGCTAGTAAATATAGGAAAATCGATATATTAACATTATTATTAATGTCTAATGAAGATGACCAAAAATTAGCATTTATATTATTTGATGTATTTAAGAGTAAGGATAAAAAAGATGTTACATCAGAAGTCTATCAATCATTACATCATATGATACGAGAGTTGTTAGATGTATCAAAAGCATTAGTTGAGAAAGAGGAACAAGAATTATCAAAGATATCAGATAGTGATATTCCATATGAAAGAAGAATTAATATGATGAAAACGGACGATAATGTTAAAGGTAAAGCAATGGAAAAATTAAAAGCAATGAAATCCAGTTTTCAAGGTGACTCAAAAGCTCAAGCTTGGTTAGATGGTTTACTTAAATTACCATTTGGTGTTAATAGTATGAATGAAATAATTAGTTTCAAAGAAAATTTTATTTCTAAAATAAATCAACCATTATTTTCAGATAATCAGGTAGATTGTTATATAGAGAATTTGCAAAAGAATTTGCAAAACAATTTGCAAAAGAATCTACAAAATTGTATGAATAATAATGATTCTACTTTAGGTATAATAGAAGAATGGGAACAATATAAAGTTAATAAAAAAGAATATTTGAAAGAGGTTCGTAAAATATTAGATAGTGCAGTATATGGACATAAAGAGGCAAAAGTTCAATTAGAAAGAATTTTTGCACAATGGATTAATGGTGAATCAAAGGGTGCAGTTTTAGGATTAATGGGTCCACCTGGTACAGGTAAAACTTCTTTAGCTAAAAATGGTTTATCAAAATGTTTGAAAGATAAGAATGGTAAACCACGTCCATTTGTGTTTCTTCCAATTGGAGGAAGTGTAAATGGTAGTACATTAGTCGGTCATAATTTTACTTATGTAGGCAGTACTTGGGGTCGAATAGCTGATATATTAATGAGTAGTGAATGTATGAATCCAATTATATTTATTGATGAGATAGATAAGGTTTCTCATACAGAACACGGTAAAGAAATTATTAGTATTCTTACTCATTTAACAGATAGTACTCAAAATGATGAATTTGAAGATAAATTCTTTGCAGGTATTAAATTAGATTTATCAAAAGCTCTCATAGTATTTTCATTTAATGACCCAGATTTAATTGACCCAATTCTCAAAGACCGTATTACTATTATTGAGACTCATCCTCTTTCTACTAAAGAGAAGGTTACTATTATTCAAGATTATATGTTTCCAGAAATATGCAAAGAAGTTGGTTTCAATAAAGGAGAAGTAATATTAAATGAAGACTTGATACGATTCTTAATTGATACATATACTAACGAGGCTGGTGTTAGAAAGATTAAAGAAAAGATAGTTGAAATAGTTCGTGATATTAACTTGAATCGTTTTTATGATAATATAAAATACTCTATACCATTTATAATTACAAAAGAGTATATTATAGAATTATTTGAAAATAAACCAAAAGTACGAGTAAAGAAAACTCATGATGAACCAATTGTTGGCACTGTTAATGGTTTATATGCAACATCAAGTGGTATTGGTGGAATTACACCAATTCAAGCAGTACGTTTTCCATCTGAAAAAATGCTCGATTTAATGTTAACTGGTAAAGCAGGTGATGTAATGAAAGAATCAGTCCAATATTCATTAAAAGTTGCTTGGACCTTATTAACGGAAGATGAACAATATAAGATTATGGAAGATTCACAAAATAAAAAGGCATTTGGTATTCATATTCACTGTCCAGATGGAGCTACACCGAAAGATGGTCCTTCAGCTGGTCTTGCATTTACATTAGCTATTTATAGTTTATTAACTAATAAAAAGGTTAATAATAAGGTATGTATGACTGGTGAAGTTGATTTATATGGTAAAGCAGGAATAATCGGCGGTCTTGAATCTAAATTAAATGGAGGTAAGAATGCAGGTTGTACATTAGCTCTAGTACCAGAAGATAATATGGATGATGTTATACGTTTTAGACGTGAAGGTTTAAGTCCAGAAGACGATACATTCAAGGTAATAGCTGTTTCTACAATTCACGATATTATTAAATATTCAATCGTAACAGCTTAGTGATTGCATATATTAGCATAGTATAACGAATATATATTAACATAATAGTTGTATTAATATTGATTCTAATATCTTCATTAATTTGTTTCCAAAATGGATAAGCAATAAATAATAAAGTGCCATATAATATAATATAATATGTATCATAATATTGTACAATCATACTGATTGCAATAATTAGTGAGTACATATCAGTATAACTTGGTTTTAGAAATTTCATAAATGGTATAAAAATAGCAAAAGCGATATTTACAGATAATATAACATGCATGTACTCTGAATTATAATATTTAATAATATTAGGATTAATAATATTATTAACTATTAAGTGGTTAAACCATAAATCAGCTAAAATTCCGGTATAGGGTAGGATACGATTCATTACTATTAGTATCATTATAATAATACAATAAAAAAATCAATTTTTTAATTAGTGAGAGAACCAAAGTAATGATATAAATAAAATTAGTTTAGTACATATTATAATCTTGATTCTTATCTCTATTATGATAAATTGAGCATTTTGCGATACATATTTGTAAATGTTCTTGTTCTATCAGGATTAACGACTTTATGTCACAGACTATTTACTAATATATTTTTATTCTTCATAATATCTTGCGCTTGCGCGGGTTTGTTTGACTTTCTAATTCCTTATTTAATTTTATATTTTAAATATTTTTCTTGATATATCATTATATTAGGTTTCCTTTCAATTTTATCTATTTCATTCTGTTCAACATAAATAATATTATCTTTCAATATTGTTTCAACATATCAATCGTTTTATATAGTGATAACAATCATATTAACATACATATCAATTTCATTAAAAGCATAAGGTTTATTATATGAATTTGTAGAAGAAAAATAAAGTTTTTCTTTGTCAGATAAGGTTCCATTATAATATTTTGGAAAATAGTTTACACATTTACAGAAAGTATTTCAAATGGATAAAAGATATATTACTATACTTTTTACACCATTTATCTTTTTATAATATAAATTTTATATTAGACTGTTTGAATTTAGAAAAGTTATTGAACTATTTATCATACAACTCATTAATGATATGAATTATTTTATTATACCTTTGCATATTTAGAATGGATTAAATAATTGATGATTATTTTGATAAAGGATTATCTATTTCTTCATAATTGTTCATATAATTAGTTGATATAATCTTACTAGATACCAGTTTATCTAATTTTATTACATTAGTAGTCTCTTGATTATATTCAATTATAGGTTTACCATATATATTAGGAACATATCTATAATATGAATTCATACATCTTCCAATAATTGGTAATACAATAAAACTATCTTTCATATTAATATTAATATTATCATTGATATTATTATATTTAATACATATATAACCAATTAATAAATCATTCATACCGTCTAATGAATGAACTGGTTCACCATATCGCTCACTACCAACAAAAATATGCCGTGTAGTCTTAGAAAAATATTCTATTCCCATAAATGGCATACCATTTGATGTTTTAATTTGGAAAAACCGAACACCATTATTATGATTCCTATTGATACATACTACATCAATAACAGGCATCGAATCACTAACATATCTTCTTAATGTTTTTTCATAGCAAACAGGACACATCATATTATCAGCAATCCAAATTTCAATAAGTTTACCTTTTGCAGTTTCATAATCCACATAATCTGGATCTTTCAACTCTTGTAAAGCTAAATCTTTACTTAATTTATCATCATCCTTTTTAAAATCTTCTTCTAATTTTAAACGAGTGTTTGGGGTAAGAGCAGTCAAAATACTAGGTGTTAATTGTTGTTTACTTGAACCATAATAGTCTGGTTTATTCCTGAGTCTTGGATGGCGAACTCTAATTGGCGTTTGTATAATAGGTTGTTCATCTATTTGAGGGCTTATTTCTTCACTATTACGTTTGCTTCTAACTTCATATAGTTTAGATTTAGTAAATATATATCTAATAGTTTCAATTGATATAGGATTACCTCCAAATAATTCTTTCTGTAAATTCATATATTTAACTTTATATTTAAGATATTTATCATAATAAGTCATTATTATATAATAATGAGAAAATAGTTTATTAAATAAAATTATATATTATTACGAGTATCCTTTTAGACTATATAAAAAATAATATGAAAGAAAATTAAAATGATAAACTTAAAGAAATGCTATATATTATTGTAATAATGGATTTTTTCACAAAAACATCAAACATATCATCTGATATTAGTATTAAAATACCATGGGTTGAAAAATATCGCCCAAAAAATTCCAAAGAAATTTTATTAGAACCATTTATCAAACAAAAAATAGAAAAAATATTAGAAAACAAATCTATACCTAATATGATTATTACTGGAGAACCTGGAACAGGGAAAACATCCACCATATTATTCCTAGCAAAGCAAATATATGGAACCTTATACGATGAAAATGTATTAGAATTAAATGCTTCAGATGATAGAGGATTATCTATAATTAATAATACTATATATCCATTTTGTAAAAAAAAGAGTAATTTAAAAAATGGCTTGACTCACAAGTTAGTAATATTAGACGAAGCAGATTCTATTACACCTAAGGCTCAGAATTTACTATCTAATATTATATCTGAATTTAGAAATACAACTAGAATTGTATTTATTTGTAATGATTGTACACAAATTATTGAATCAATTCAATCACGTTGTATTATTATAAAATATCCAAAAATTAATATGGATAACATGTATCAAAAAATAGAAACAATCTGTATGAATGAAAACATGGAATATACCACAAATGGTATTAATACACTATTATTCTTTTCAGATAATGATATTCGTCATACTATTAATAATCTAGAATGTATCTATTATTCATTTGGAAAATTAGATGAAATGAATGTACATCATATGATTGATAAACCTAAACCATATTATATATCTGAATTATTAAAATATTGTTATGCAAATGATTATGTTAAAACTATAAATATTGTTAAAGAATTATATAATAAAGGTTATACTCCAAATGATATTCTTTTAACTTTTATGAAATATTTATTTGAAAATGAAACACTTAATATAAAAGAAGAAATTAAACTAAGTATATATGAAATAATTAGTTTAAGTTATATTCGAGTAAATGGTGGAATTGACACATTATTACAATTATGTGGATGTATATCAAAAATATTTATTTATTTACAAACTCATAATTCTGTTGATAAATAATATTCTATTAATGATTCTAAACCTTTAGTAATACCTATACTTTTCATCATACTCAATAAAGTCTTCATTCTCATTATTGGCTTGTTATAATCAATTGATTTATCTTTCCAATTATTATTTAACATTATTACACCCCTACTTAAATTAGATTTAAATAATGTGTGTGTTTTAATTAATTGTTTAATCAAATCAATTATATCTTGAGAACTGTCTATATTAACAAGAAAATATTTGTCAACTAGTTGTTCACAAAATTTATTCTTAGCAATCGCATCTATACAACGTGTATCAATAAAATACTTAATATCATCAAATGATTTTATTAATACATATTCATCTATAATATTTTCTATCTCTAATTTTAATGTATCACCTACAATAACTTCTCTCTCAACTTCTTTTACTTGCAGATGAGATGTTTTAACTTTATTAATTAGATTCTCTAATAAAATCTTATCTCGAGGAGTATTAGTACCATTTAATATCAATTTAATAACATCAATTTCATTTTTATTTAATTCTCTATTTTTAGAATTAAACCAATGATAAATATCAGGTAAATATAATTTCTGATTTAAAATGATTTTATCACATACTACTAGTAATTTATTAGAAATAAACTCAAATTCTACTAAATTTTTAATTAATATCATATTATTAATACGTTTAGTTTCACCTTCTATTTCAATTAGAAAATTATATTTATCTTCTAAATTAATAGAAACTTGCATATAATCAATATTAAATTTATATTCAACTATAGAAATAAAAAATGATAAATCATATGTTTGTACCTTATTATAAAGATAACCAATAATTTTTAAAAAATTAAGATAAATTTTTACAAAATTTATTTCTGATATTATTTTTAAATAAAATGCCTTTTGAATATCTCTAAAATTTTCTAATGAAACCTGATTTATATTTTCTATAAATTCAATAACAAGATTATCAATATTATTTTCTGATAATTTATTTAAAATTAAATTAACTCTGTTTACTATACTATCCTTCTTATTTTGGAGCTTTTGATTTTTTAATATATTAATATTCTTTTTCGTCTTCTTCAAATTCTTATATTTTTCAGTATTGCCAAATAAAACAGATAATAGGTCTTGCGTATTGCTATCTAGTTCCTGAACATCATTATGTGTTTTATAGGATAAGAATACATTTAAATCTAACACTTCCATTATATCTTTTAAATGACTTTTTTTTAAATTAAAATATAATATTTTCCAATTATAATTAATGTTAAAGGAAAACTTTCAACCTTTTATCTATACACTTTTTATTGGTGTAATGATTGTCTATCTAGTAAATAGTCCACCTCGTGTAGTTATTAAACATAAAAATATTGATATGATGCGTGATGATATTACTTATATTGAAAGTGAAGACACTTGCCCTTTAGAATAATACTTATAACATTTTCAAAAGTTTATCTTTAGTTAAAATCTTTACACCTAATTCAGTAGCTCGTTTCATTTTTTCAGTCATTTCATCTACATCCTCTTTAATAATAAGATAGTTTGTATTTTTAGAAACGGATGAACTAATCTTACCGCCTTGTTCTTCAATCTTGGTTTGAATATCCTTATCTCTAAAACCTGATAATACAACAATCTTACCAGTAAATTCACCTTTTACAATTTTCTTTTTCATTTCAATAGTAATATATTCTTTTATTGTTTCATAAAATTTTATATATTCATTGAAATTACTAACAAATTGTGTAGCAGTTTTCTCTTCCCACCCATTAATTTCTTTAATCATATCAATGAATTCATTTTTTTTCCATTTCTTATAATCAGTCATAATATTTGGATAGATGAATAATACTTGTTTCATTCTCTCTTCACCCATCCCATGACCCAGTTTATTAGATGCAGCCATTAATCGTGATAGGGGGATATTTGTCATTGCATTTTTAATAGATTGAACCAAGTTTTTCGCTGATTTTTCTGCAATTCCTTCTACCATTAAAAAGGTCTGGTAATCAGCTTGTAATATTTTTTTAATACTATCTAATCCCGCTGTTACCATCTTCTCAACATTTTTCTCACCTAAACCTTTTGTATCTAATGATGAAAAAAAATAATGAATATTCTTTACCAATACATCGTTTAATTCCAAATCATCTACAATAATATCTACATTTGTTTCATTCCAATGCCACTTACCCATAGATTGAGGAGGCATTTCTGCTTTAGTTGGTTTAGTAACTTTTTGAATATATGGAATTACATCACCACTTCGTATCAACTCTATCACAGCACCAGGACCTATTTTATTATCATTAATAAATTTAGCATTAAATCCAGTGGTACGTTGAATCTCAACTCCCCCAATTGTAATGGGCTCTAATAATACGGTTGGTTTAATATAACCATCTTTTGATACATTCCATTCAACTGAAATTACTTTTGTGGTTCCTTTCTGGTCTTCCATAATATCCTTGAAAGCAAATGCATACTCAGGATTACCATCTGTATTCCGTTCATTGTTAGAACTACTAGTTACAATAATACCATCAATAAGATAATCTGATTTATTTCTTCGGTCTTTTAGATATGATGATAATACTTCAAATGATATTTTTTTATTAAAAGTTTTATTAGTAACACAATTAAATCCAATATTTTTAATAATATCAATTTGTTTATCAATAGGAAAACATGGATCAACAACTTCATATAATACTAATTCTGTAACTCGTGCTATATTAGGATTTAACTTTTTACTATTTACCAAACCAGCTACACTATTTCTAACATTTTTTAATTTATGCTCTCCTTTCTCTAGTTGCTCTTGGAATATTGATTCTTTAATAATTAGTTCACCTCGAAATGCAATTGTATTTATTTCACCATTAATCTTATTTTTCTTACAATATACCAACACTTTTTCCATATCAGGTAAATTGAGATATTTAATTAGACTGGTAATATCCATCCCCTCAGTCGCTGTACCACGTGTGAACATCTTAACCATTGGATTCAAGTCATTATTATAAGTTAAGAGAGCTGATACACCATCTAGTTTATCTGAAAAGTTATAAGGGGGTGGATATTTATTTGTCCAGATTTCTAATTGATTGGAAGGGGGTTTGATTTTATCCATTGAACCTAACCAATAATCTAATTTAACTTTATTTTTACTTTTCAATTGTGAACCTACTGTTTTCAAGACTTTTGATTTTGGGCTCTTATTTCGAAGAAAGTCAATCATAAGATCATAGTATGCATCTGAGATTACCGGTTTAGAAGTATTATAATATTTATCTGCAGCATAGGTAATAACCATTTCTAATTCTTCGACTGTTAATTCGGCTATTTTTTCAACCATATCACCAGATTTAATTTTTTTTATAATATCTGCCATTAATATTATAATAAAAATATTCTTTATTATAATATTATCAATTTTTATAATTTACGAGTTTATGAGTAAATTATACATAATGCTAAATTGCGAGCAATCTATCAATTTTTTATTAGTAAATGAATACATTAAAATTAAATTATCTGACTATATCATAAAAAATATATTGCGTGCACTGGCACGTATATTATTTTCATAATATTTTTTATGACAATGATTACTAGTATATAATTTTAATTTCTCTTCAAGTTCTTCATTTTATCAAGCTCTTTTTTTTATTTTTAAATAATATTTAACAAAATCGTATCAATTCTTTAGAATTTTGGTCTGTTATTTAAAATAGTCCCCACTGTAAGATTAAACATAATATTATTACAAATATTACGGTTATACTAAAGAGAATTATATTCCATCGTATAGTAGTATCTTCATTTATTGTTCTAACATTAATATGTGGAAGATTAATAATTATTTCTTTTTCTATATTACTTCTACATATTGGACATAATACATTATGTCTTGTATCTAATATTTTTTCATAACATATTAAACATAATTTATGATTACAATTTAAAATTATAGGTATATTATTTTCAGTATATTCTTCAAAACATATTATACATTGTTCCATAATTATAGTAGCAATATAGCTTTTTATATGTAAATCAGTAGAGAGGTATTATACATCTAACTCTATTTCATTGTTCTTAGTGAAAATATAAGCGATATTTTCTATCTTTTCTTTAATCTCTTTTCTTAATTGAGACTTTAATTTAGTAATATGAGAGAAACTTTTAAATTTAGATATAATATCTTCTGATAATTCTCCTTTATATTCTTCAAAATATTCAGTAAATATCTTCAAACTATAATCACAAAGTTTATCTAATAAATCATTTTTATTAATTGCCTTCCATTTATTATTATCATAATATAATCCTATCTTTGATCTATCACTTGTAATTTTAACATTGTGATTTTCTTTATGGTGTGGATTAAACTTGATATTTTCAATAAGTTTAGGTAATGGGATAACATGTTCTGATGATTTTAATAAATTATTAAAAAGTCTCTCCTTGAATATTTCACTAATATATTCAAGATTATCATTATTATAATTATTAATAGTAATATTATTATTAATTGTTCCATTATTGATTGTATTATGACTATTTGTATTATTATTTATAGTTGTTGTATTAGATGTATTATTAGTAATTGGTTCGTTCTTAATTTCGGTACATTTTTTTTGATGATAGTATTTTTTTTGTTTAGTATCAAATAATTTCTTACATAATTTGCATTTATATTCCTTGATTCTCGGTTGTTTATCATGAAAAGTATTATTATGAACCCAAAGTGTATGATATGATTTATAATTCTTATTGCAAACTGTACAATAATGTTCCATTATAATAACATATATTTTCTTTTTATATTATTACCATAATGTTCATTTCATATTACCACAATGTTCATTTCATATTACCACAATGTTCATTTCATATTACCATAATGTTCATTTTTAGTACCGTAATGTTCATTTTTAGTACCGCAATGTTCATTAGTATCTATAATTTAATTATACTTATCTATTTTTATGAATTCATTCTACTCGAGTTCCCAAAAGATCGTGTGTGTACGGCGACTTTCTATTATATATTTCTCAAATAAACGGGAAATCTATAATAAAATAAAAATGTGATGATTTTAATATAATTTTTTCTTAGATATTTATAATGAAAACAATTGATATAGTATTATTAGTTGCTGTTTTTGCAGCTATCTATTTCTTCATTGATGAAGATAATAAAGATCCATCTAAGGAATCTTCAAAAAAATCTTCAAAAGAGCTCTCCAAGGAACAGTTTAATATGGATAAAATCTATTTCAAAGATAGACATATTATGAACGACCATGGTGAAGAAAAGTTAATAGAAACAAAAAAAATTAAATTTGATTATAATAAAAGACCAATTGATAAAAAATTTCAAGAACAACAAGAAAAATCTATGAATGTAAATACTTGGTACCCTAATACTTGGATTGAGAAAATAGATGATAATGGTAAGCCAGTTATGAATTCAAGAGAAAATATAACAGGTATAAAAACAGAACTTGTAGATTCAAATGTTAGAAATACACCAGAATTCAATCAAATGAGACCAAGTAAAATTGATCGTGTTGTTGACCCAGCAGATGCTGGTAAACCAATAAAAGATATATATGATAATTCATTTATTGATTATAAAAAAACTGTTCCAACTAAAGAAAAAGAAAATATAGAAGAATATAACAATATGATAAAAGGTGCATCTGGATTAAACTTTCTATCGAATGATAACTGGGTCTACAAAGATGAAAGACCTGAGAATGGTGGTATGATGGAAGGAGGAATATTTGCTGCTGATATGAGTTCATTTGGTTCTGTTGCAACAATTTAATAATTATATCTATTTATAAGTATTTAATAATTTGTGGCATAGCTAAAAAATTGATGTGCACCAAACGAAGTGCTGTTATGCTGTAATCTCGTTTTACTTTGTTTAATGAAAAAATTGATAGATAGATATCTAAACATTATATAGTATAGATATATAATGTATAAAAAACCCCAAATTGGTTCAGGTGATGCAAACTTTATAGATTATGATACAAAAAGTAAGGTTGTTGATTGGTTATATTCAAAATTAGATTTATCAAAACATCGTTATGTAATTTTAAATAATGTGATGAAACTTAAAAGTCTACAAGAAGATATTCATTATGTATCACCTAATTTTAAAGGTTATAATTATTTATTACTAATGCTAACACTAGAGTCAAAACATTATTGTGTGGCAATTGATAGAAAAAAGTTATCATATCATAAATCACAATTAGATATGAAAACTATTCAAATTATGCGTATTCATATGAATACAACAGATGCTATTTTTAGAGGCACTATATTTGATGGTAAATTGATTCAAACAAATAATAAATATATTTTCTTAATTCAAGATTGTTTCTATCTAATGGGTAACAAGATATTGGATATGGAAATGAAGCAAAAAATGACACATATTGATAGTATTATGAAAACACATTTTATAAGTAATGTAAAACCCTATTGTTCTAATTTTGAATTTAAATTAAATCGATTGCATACTTATGATGAATTAGAAGGAATGATTAAAACGATGCCAACCATATCAATAGATACAAATGGAATTATTTTTTATCCACCTAAATCTGGAATTACAATTCTACATATTGAAAAGAAAGTAGAAAAAGTAGAAATTAGTTCTAATAGTGAAATGATAGAACAAAAGTCTTATAACATTATTGTTGATTTTGTTAATTTTATTAAATCTAGAAATTATTCATATGAAAGTGGAAGTAACATGAAACAATTATGGTTAACTCGTACTATGATCCCCGATGTATATGATATTTCTGAAAAAGAGGATGGTGATAAGATGGGTATTGCTATGATTCCAAATCTAAAAACATCTCATATGTGTGAACTGTTGATACAAGATAATCCAGTTCGATTTAATTGCGTATATAATAATAAGTTTAAAAAGTGGATTCCATTAAACAAACTTGATTAGTTATTAGACCTTTTTCCGTTAAACGAAATTGTTTAATTTTTCTTTAAGTTTGAGGTATTTATTTTTATAAATATATATATATGAACATTGAACATAAAATAAAAAAATATAGTAATAAATTAACTCTAAAACCGAAATATAAATATTTAAGAAAATTAAGCGAATATATTTTGATAAAATATAATACGCAAACAGGTGGACGCGTAATTAATTTTGAGGCAGGGGATGACTATTCATCCAAAGTAGCGGGATTATTATATTTAATTAAAGATACTATAGAACCATTAAAATCAATCCCAACAAATAGAAAATATTGTATGATTGTAATGGGTCCTACAGGTTCTGGTAAAACTCTTGCAAGAAAAATAGGATTTAATTTAGTACACGAGCTAGAACCAAAAAGTAATATTGATGCAATTGAAAAGTCATTTATTGATATATCAGTAGATGATTATGTATATGGTGTAAATATAAATGGTAAAACAGGTAAAGATGCATTGAAAGATAAAGCTGAAGAAATATTGTTATGCCTTCGCACTAAAACAGGAAAAACAAATGAAGATATTATTAAAGAAAGTGCAAATATAAAACCTCTAAGTAAAGAATCATATAATGAATATTCAAAATATCGAATTAATATAGATGCAATACCAATGATTATGGTATATATTGCAACACATCTTAGATTAAATTTTATATTTGAAACTGTAAGCGGAGAATGGTTACCTAAATTTATGCGAGATAATATACCAGATTATTTTCAAGTTGTTGTATATCCATCTACTAATCAAGAGAACTTAATAATAAGAACCGCTAGCAGGGCTTTAGATGAGTACCGTTTTGTAAATCCTGAAAATTTTCCAATGATGATTGCAAATGCTGATAAGATGTTTAATAATTTATTGGAATCTTCTGATTATCCAAATATGTATTTATATAAATATAATAATAATGATGGAAATATAGATGAAATTAAAGCAGGTAATTTTAGTAGTCTACCGCTAATGCAAAGAAAACTTTCATAAAGAAACAATAAAACTGAAATAAATAACTATTTATATATAATCTATCTATAAATAATGTTTGCCCTAAATCGCTTTACTTTAATTTGTGATATGTCCCAATTTATAAATGAATTGAATAAATTAACTTATAAATATAATATTAGCTATCAAATTTCTAAAAATGATGACAATTATTCAATTACTATTAATACTACTAATACTTATAGAGATGAGTATTTAATAAAAGATATTTATTTTATTATATTACCGTTAACTCGTAATATCGACTATGTCGCATGACATAACCACACGACTATGTCACATTTTATAACATATAAACTATTGTAGTCACGTTATCTAATGAACCTTTTGCAATTGCATGTTCTGCTAACTCTTTAGCATAATTTCCTTTAAACTTTTTATTTGCTATCATTTCATTTATATAATCAATCGCATCTTGATTAGTCATAACATCCCATAAACCATCGCAAGCGAATATAATAAATTTATCACCACTACTTATTTTATATCTATAAATTTGTGGTAAATGGGTAACATAGGGAGTGCATTCTAAATCTCCGAATGCACGAGATAATGAGAGGTCTTTAATTCTCCAATCAACACCATCGAATTCTATTTTTCCTCCTAGTTGTTCAATTCTTAATTTTTCTTCAGGAGAATTAGGTTTGTGGTCTTGTGTCAGTTGTTCGGCAATATTTAATTTATTACATTTAACTGCACGGGAATCACCAACATTTAATACCCATAATCTATTTTTACCATCCATATCATTATATTGAATAGCTACACAAGCAGTGGAACCACAATATTGAATAAATCGAGGATGTTCTTCTTTCATTTTATTTTGAATAGTGTCATACACTTTAATAAAATATTTGCTAGCTGAATTTGGTTTACTATATATATCTTTATTAAATCGATTAGTAAAAAATTGGGGTAAATTATCTTTCAAATATTTACTAACCGCTTTACCACCATGCCCATCAAAGACAGCGAAGAAATTAATTGGATTTAGTGTTTGGTCGGTATTATCTATATTAAGTACATGTATATGTTGGTCTTCATTGGCATCTCGTTTGCCTTGTAAACTATGTGAATATACTTTCATTCTTATAAAATTAATTAGAAATTATTATTTTAATTAATTTTATTATATTGATTTCAGGTGAGTTCGAATAAATTCTTTAACATCATCGTAATTATCTTCTCTCAATTCATACCATTTTGCTTTATGTTTCTTCATAAATAATTTTAAAAGTGTTTTAATATATTTTAACCCTTTTTCTGATTTTATAAAATCAAGTTGTTTCTGTAAACTTGAAAACTCATGATCTCCACCAAGCCATTTAAGTGTTTTCTTATAAAAATATTTAGTTACATCTTTTTGTAAATCTTTATCATTTATACTAAGATCATCTAGCTCATTGCGAGTATTAAATAGTGTTTGATTTCTATTATTATTCATCATTTGATTCATATTACTTAGTAAAGTTAAGTTTCTCAAATCACTTTCTATACTATTTATTTTATTAATATTAATTTCAATAACTTCTACTGCAATTGTTGCATCATCAAATCTAATTTCATATAAACAACTATTTGGAGGGATTGTGTGAGGACTCTTATCATAGATTGTAGTAATTATACCATTTTTATTTGCTATATATTCTTGTCTAAAAGGGTCTCTGAAATTTAGTGTCTTATTATTTACATTTACTCTTTCACCAACTCTAAATCTACAACCATTATAAATCACTTGGTCGGGTTGTAGTAGATTAAAAGGATTTACAATTTTTACCATCATATCTTGAGATAAATAAGTTTCAAAACTACCATCATTAAAATCAACGTGATAATAATATTTATTTTGAGGCCAATTATATTGTTGTTCGTGACTATCACTTCTTAATCCTCTTACAGTACCCATTTTAAGAGTACTTCTAACTTGAAAAACTTCACCAGGACTAAAAAGAGGTCCTTGAGAGAAAAAAGTTCCCCCAACGTGTGAAGAAGCTTTTATTTTTTTAGTTCTATTAGCTCGTACCATTATAATACTATATATAATTATTATAATTATTATATTAATAATATTAATATGAACAATTACTGTAGAATATCCTATGTAATATGGAATGATAGGGGAATTATACTTTCTATCATATATATGATATTAAAAAAATATAAAAAATTAAAAAATAGGATACTTATTATTAATAATAAAACATACAGAACAATAATAAAACAAATCTTTCCTGAACTCATATTTGATAAATATAATAAGGATAACGAAGATAATTTTTATTTTAATATTAGGAGTGTAATAAAAGAACAAGATGTATATATAGATATTATTAAGAATTACGATAAATATGTACATACTAAAAAAATCTATTTACTCCCTTGGTATGATATGAACGACCCATTAATTGTATATAGTTATAATATGAAATATAAAATAAGGATACAAAAATTCATCGATTATATTGATATATTTACTAAAATGAAAAGATGTAATTATAAAGGTGGATTATGGGATATTACGATTGAATATAATATTTTTAAAAAATATAATATGGTTAAACCATATGATAATATTAGAACAATATATAGTATATTTAATCAATATGTAATGAAAAATTATCATTACAACTTACCAATTATTAAATATCAACAATATTCAGTAAATAATATATTGAGACCACAAGTTATTGCTCCTACAATAAAACCTTCTACACAAACATATAATGAAATACCAGAACCAAAAAAAATAGAAGGAATAACCTATGGTACCGACCCACTTCCAAACATACCAGAAAATAATAATGTTCCTTCTCAAGATATAAATGACTTGTTAAATGCTCTTAATAATAAGATAGAAAGTATAAATAAAATATTAAGAAATTAATTTATCATTATATATAATAAAATATAATGTTACAATCAGCATCACAATCATCATCACAATCAGCATCACAATCAGCAGCACAATCAGCAGTACAATCAGCAGTACAACCAGCAGCACAACCAGCATCACAATCAGCATCACAACCAGCAGGACTAATAGCAGCACCAGTAGGACCATCATATCAAGCTTTCATGGATGCTGAATCTAATTTTAAACAAGATAAGAAAACTATCAGTTTACAAATAGTTAGAGATGCGATAATAGAAGCATTAGGATTAGATAGTGCAATTATTTTTAATTTTGCAAAACCTTCTGAAGAATCAAAATCCGATAATTTTATATTTGATCAAAAAACAAATGAATATGATGAAGAGTTTATTTATGAAAATTTACAACATCGAAATATTATTAGACAAGTTTCTTTTTTATTAAAGCAAGATTTTAAATTAAATAATGCTATCAATATAATGGTTGCACCAGGAAATAAAAACTTGCAAGAAGAGACTAAAACTAAATTAAAAACACTAAAAACAAATTTAGGTATTTTACAAGGTTTAGTTTTACGTGAAAAATTAAAACGTCTACAAGCTCCTAGTCGCGATTCTTTACAAGCATTGGTTCCTAATGATGTTCCTAGTATTCTTGATATTAATCCTCTATTAGATGCATTAAATGATAAAGTAAAAACACTTAATAGTATATTAGCTGTTCAAAAAACTGGTAACCTTAATTATCAATTAGGTGGCTCTAGCACTAAATTAAATGATTTATCAAATTATGTAAAATATAAAATGAAATATTTAACACTCAAGAACAGAAAATAATATAATATAATATTTATCTATATATAAGTATATAGATAAATGTCAGCAGCACCAGCACCAGTAGCACCAACACCATTTAGTGATTTTTTAAATAAAATATTAAATATATTTCTAATAGATGAGTCAATTAAGAACCAAATAATAGCAACTATGGAAAAATTAAATATACCTGATAAAATAAAATTTATGACTAATCTAGAATTAGAAAACAAATTATTAGATATTGATCTATTAATAAAAAAAAATTATGATACTGTTAAACAACATATAAATGATGCTATATGGATTGAATTTTTAAAAAATATTATTCAGTTACAAGTTCTAGTATTCTTAAAAAAAGTACCTTTAGATGAACTAATTAAACCATTTGAATCTGCCCTCAATAGTAAAGTTGAAGCTCTTGTTTCTGCAAAAAATACAGAAGTTGCAAAAGCTAAATATTTAAAATATAAGAAAAAATATTTACAATTAAAATAATATATAATATTATATTATAATATATAATAATGACTACATATGAAAACTCAGAATTTAAAAAATTAATAGATATGTTAAAAGGAGAATTTAAAGAAGAATTTAAAGAAGATACATTTAAAAACGGATTTGAATCTTTAGATAAACAACAGAAAGCTTATATTGAAGAGAAGGCAAAAGAATTAGTCTTAATAGATATAAACTTACAAACTAAATTAAAAGTAAATAACAATATGTTAAAAAATTTATTTATTTTTCAATTACAAGTATTAAGAGATTATTTAATAAATATTAAAATAGTAGAGCCTGATATTGAAGGTACTCTTTATCTGATGAATCAGAAATTCTCACAACTTGTTGATATTTCTACTAAAGGGTTGCTTCCAAGTGGTTTCAATTCAGATCCCCCTAATAATCTTGCAAGATTAGAAGCGAGTCTTGCACCACAAATGCCCTTGATTGATAAATATTTATCAGATATGTGGAGAGCAACTATAGCACAACGAACACAATTAGATGCTGGTGTGCAAGGTGCACAAGGAGCACAAGGAGGTGGTTCTATTAGTAATTATATGGCTACTGTTAAGAAATTATCGGATGTTTACTCAATTTTCAATTCCGATTTGTTATTAAAAGCGATGAGTTTACTATCAGCTTCCAATTTAACACAAGCAAAATTTGGTGACATATTTAATAAAATGCAGCAGTTATTTACACTATTATTTATTGATATGAATGATTTTAAGGTATTAACCCTCGAACTTCTTTCTATTGATACGACATTACAATCAAAAATAAATCGAGATACTATGATTCATTATACTATTTCCACCAAGTTTCAAATAGGAGTTCAAGGAAATAGAAAAATGATTTTAATAAAAACATTATTTGATGCAATAAAATTAGAAGACCCTCTATTATTACAACGTTATTTGGCTAATAAAGAAATTTCAAATGATTTTTTAAAATTATTATTGATATTTATTACACAAATAGCTCCATTATCTAAAATATACAAATTTCTTTATGGAAATTATTTAAAAATAAATAGTTTGTATGAAGAACATGTTAGAGATAAAAAGAAAGTGTTTGCATATGTGAAAGAACGTAATGATAATAAGAAAAGAAATAAAAGATTTACTATCAAAGAAACTGATAAATATTTGAGTCTGAAATATGCAGCAGATGACAACAATGACCGTGATAATGTAAATACAAATCAAACACCTGAATATTATTATTTTGGCCCTTACACCAATACATTTTTGAATGATGAAAGTAATCAGGATATTGCCGATAATACATCAGAATTAATATTAGAAAAATTAATTAATAAAAAGGAACACGTATTTGTATTAGGTTATGGTCAATCCGGTAGTGGTAAATCTAGTACATTAATTAGTTTAAATATTGGACGTACTAGTCAACTTGGTATTATTCCATTAATATTGAACCAACCTCGATTTATTGAGGCGATTGATATAATAGAAATACAAATAATCGAATTAATTGATATTGGCAAATATAAATATATTAAATTAGATGGTATTACTAATATAAATATTAATACATACAATTTACCTGAAGACAACGCTAATACTAAATATCAATTTAAAATTAATGGCAATGACTGGAAAAGTGATGGTATGAATTTTCCTATAGAACAATATATGTTATATAGTGTAAATAATAGAAATACAGACCCCACTTCAAATAACCCAGATAGTTCGCGTTCCCACCTTCTTATTTTCCTAAAATGTACACAGAAATTAAACAAAGGGTTTTCTTATTTAGTTTGTGGTGATTTGGCAGGTGTAGAAAATAAATTTGATTGCAACGACGATGTAATTATTAAGAAAATGTTAAAAAGTTATGCTGTAACTAAGAAAACTAAAACTTTTGAAGGTATAAATTATAAAGATATGGCATATGATGGTGTTTCTGCAGATTATGATGATGCGATAAAAAATTATGGTGCTAACTCCCAAAGTGAATCAATACCTGAGCCTCCATCGCTTACAATTTTAAAAAAATTACAAGCTAGATATACACAAATTATAACTGAAATTCTTAATGCACAACAGGCAAAAGTATTAACTTCTCCTGATGATTTATTAAATTTATTTGAATCATTTGTTTATATATCAAAAGATTTACCAGATGATTTTAAATTGAATAGTATTCAAAGACAAAACACGAAAGAAGAGATTGAAAATAGAGATATTTCAGCCATAAAGGAAGTTATTAGTTTACTTCCAGAATTAATTGATATACAAAATATTTTACTTTCAAAAATTAATCAAGGGAAAAATAAAATAGTAGAAATGCTTGGGAAAATCCAGAAAGTTACAACAATAGATACTAAACTTTTACCTTTTGTAGAGAAATTAAATAATGTAATCGCTACTAAAGAGTCAGAATTTCGTGCACAAAGGGGTAAAGATGCTACTGCAAAAGCAGCATTAGAAAGTAAAAGAAAATTAGTAAAGAATATTATCTTAACTGAGTGTCCTGCAAGAATAGTAGAAGGTATATTTATTAATAAATCATTAAAACAGTTACGCGAAGATATCAAGTCAACACTTATTAGCAATTTCAACAACGATACTTTATATTTTGATAAATCGATTTTCCCATATTGTGTTAACACAACAGTTAAACAATCAAAATTAGAAAGATTCTATATTGGTAATAATTCTGGACCTCTTGTAATGAATGGTGATATTATGAAAGTTATCCAAAATATAATTGGACCGACTGAATTGAAAAATTTAAATTTTATAATATTTACAATAATTAAGACCGATATATTGAAAGATTATAATAATCCACCAAATCCTCCTTATATTAATACAAATGAATTATACTATAATACCCATATCAATTCTGATAGTAAAAAATTACAGGAAAGTATAATATCTATTGTGGGAAAAGCATCTACTAATAGATTTTATCAGAAAAGCGAGAATACTATTAAATTAGAAGAACCCTTACCTTCTGAATTTGATAAATTACAAAGAATAGCAATAGATATATTAGAAAGAATAGATACTAATAATGATGCAACATTGATTGGTAGTTTAATATCAACTGAAAAATTAAATAATTTAATATTTGATAAAATGATTTGTTCTTATAATAGTAATTTTAATGATATATTAAATCTATTTAATCCACAATATTTTCCTGTAACTGCAACCCCTATAATTGATGTATGGAATAATGAAACAAATGTAGAAAGAGTAAATAAATATAATGAAATGATAACTCACAAGTATATGAAATATAAGAGTAAATATCTTAAGAAACTTAAATCACGTGCATTAAAAAAATAATTTTTTGAAAATAATTTTATGCAATAACAATTGATCGCAGCAATTCTTATGACATTTTCTTATGTTATAACAATCGTACTATTCATTAGAGTCCACTTGTTATCCTTCTCACCTTGATAAACTAGCATAAAGAATTGTGAAATTATTTTTACTTCTATATTATTAGTTAATGTTCCAAGAATGTGGATTTGTATTGTACGAGAACCAGTGTATAATACATCATATTTGTTAATATTAAACTTTACACCAGACTTTACAAAATTTTCTAATAAATTTATAAAGTGTATACCTTCGTGTTGAACCCCTTCATATAAAAGTTTAGAATATGGCTTGATGAGTTGACACACATTAGGGTCATAAGAGTACATACTTTTAGGATCAGTAAACCATGTGTTATAAAAATACCCAATAAAGTCATGTGCCACTTGCATAGCATCAAATTTTGGTTTTCCTATTTGGTTGTCCATTTAATATAATAAAATATTTTATTATATTAAATTGTAATTTCAATTTTATAAAATAAATAAAAACATTTATTTTACTTAAAATAAGTGAACTTGGCATATGGTGCTAACTACAAAAATATATTCCAACACAATTGTTTTGATAAATTGCTGTATGTAGTTAAAAAGTGATCCCGATGGGAGTTGAACCCACGACCTTCCGATTAGAAGTCGGATGCTCTATCCAACTGAGCTACAAGACCTGATGTTTCCCAATTGGGAATTGTGCTATCTACAATAATTAACTTGCATAGTTTATTAATGTTGCTGTATGTAGATAAATATTGGTCTTAGCAAGGCTCGAACTTGCGACCTCGGTGGCATAAGCACCGCGCTCTAACCAACTGAGCTACAAGACCTAAATTCCTGTAATGGAATATGCTTACTACATTTATATAATAACTTGCTGTATGTAGTATTTTTCCTTACTAACATTGTCTTAGATGACAAAATTAATAGGAACGAGATAGTGAATCCAGGAGGACTTGAACCTCCAACCTTTTAGGAATAAGCTAAATGCTCTGACCAATTGAGCTATGGATTCATTATTATTAGACTACACCGTCTAATACTATTTATATATAACAAGTCTTTAAGCCAATTATTATATAAATTTTTAAATGTTTTTTCATAATTACTTTTATATTTTGATATTTTATTTCATTTTAAATTTTTAAGGGTGTAAATTATAATATATATTTATCGGTCTCACCTGGATTCGAACCAGGGTGAATTGGTAACAGTATTATAAATTATGATGTATTACCACCATAAAGAATATAACAGCCAACCATAATAGCCACTATATGATGAGACCCAAAGAACAAAAATAATTTTACTTACATTTTCCTCAATCAATTATAAGACGAATCTTATTTGAATAGGGAACTTTAATTAATTTGTTATTATAATATAATAAGAAATCTTTAAATCATTTTGCTTTTAAAAAGCAATGCATATTTAAAATGCCGATTTTTTAATAAATAAATAAAACTATTTTAAAGATGATCAATAATAATATAAATTATTAATTAATAAATTAAACTAGATTTTTTTTATACTAAAATTTTTATACTAAAAACGCACTATACTTATTAATCTTATCTTCAAAAGTTTCTTTCTTAGGGCTAGGTGGCTTGATATTAGTAATACGGTAACAATTATCACAATTATTACAATTATCAGCCATATATTTTTCACCAAAATAATTTAAAATATATTTACGTCGACACTCATTATTATATGCAAAGTTCTTCACTCGTTTTAAATGTCCGCTCTTAACTCGATATAAATTAGGGTCATTACATTCTTTCTTCAACATATATTCCCCAATGATAATTTTAGAATAATCAAAATATAAGACTGTTTCACATTGTAATCCATCTCTACCTCCACGTCCAATTTGTTGATAATATTCTTCTAATGATGATGGAGCCCCAATTACAAGTACACATCTAACTGTCTGGTCAATTCCCATACCAAAAGCAATAGTTGCAATAATAATTTTAATTATTCCACTTGAAAATTTAGATTGTACATCTTCTCTATCATTCTTTGATAATCCTGCGTGATATGCACTAGCGATATTACCCCCTAATGATTTATTAATACTATCTGCTAGTTCTTCAGTATCTTTTCTAGAATTAATATATACAATAATTTTTTCATTATTATATTTTTTAATATATGGTACTACTAATTTATCTTTTTTTATTAGTTTCTTTCCAATTTTAGGAATATCAAGAACTTTAATGTATAGATTAGGTCTATCAAAAGATGCTCTAATAACAATAGGTTCATTCATTCCTAACATCTTACTAATATCGGTACATACATTCACAGTAGCAGTAGCAGTAACTGCTAAAATGGGAATATTAGGAAATTTATCACGAAATAATTTAATTTTAGTATATTCAGGTCTAAAGTCATGACCCCATGCGCTTGTACAATGAGATTCATCAACTGCTAGAAATCCCATTGTATTATTTTGAATTAAAAGTTCTGCTAAATCCATACCATCTGATTTAATAAGATATTCAGGACTCATATAAACAATCTTAATTTTCTTATCAATAATAAGAGATATCTCTTCATCTTTATTTTTGTTATTACTATGAAGTGCAGCACATGGAATACCCATTTGAGTTAATTTATCTTTTTGATCATCCATTAAAGATATTAATGGACTAATAATGAATATAATTTTACGAGTTACTAATGGAGGGATAAGATAACACATTGATTTACCATACCCAGTTGGAAGGAGACCTATTGTATCATTTCCACTTAATAATGAATTAATAACCTCAAATTGTTTATCCTTGAGTTTATCTATCTTCCAATATTTATCTAAATATTTCTGAGCTTTTTCTGGCCATAACATTAATAAATTATTATAATATTATAATAATTTATTGATTTTTCAATTCTTTTGCAATTTAGATGTAGTAATATTTTACCTGTAAAAATTGATTACTCTGAATAAAGTGGGCTATGCCAATATTCTCTTAATTATTTCATTATAATAAAAAAATTGATTATTCGTCTATTTATTGTTATTTTCTTTATGTTTTTAATGCCTAAGAAAAGTGTTAAATCTGAATCTGTTGTTGAAGTATCCTCTGAAGTACCTGTAGAAACTACTAAAAAAAGCAAATCTAAGAAAGTAGAAGCTTCTGTAGAGACCCATGAAATTATTCTTGAAGACCCTCCCAAGAAATCAAAAAGTAAGAAAATAGTAGAAACTGTTGCTGAAGATGTTCCTGAAGTTGTTCCTGAAGTAACTTCCAAGAAATCAAAAGGTAAGAAAGTAGCAGAAACTGTTGCTGAAGATGTTCCTGAAGATGTTCCTGAAGTAACTTCCAAGAAATCAAAAGGTAAGAAAGTAATAGAAACTGTTGCTGAAGATGTTCCTGAAGTAACTCCCAAGAAATTAAAAGGTAAGAAAGTAGCAGAAACTGTTGCTGAAGATGTTCCTGAAGTAACTCCCAAGAAATCAAAGGGTAAAAAAGTAGCAGAAACTGTTCCTGAAGATGTTCCTGAAGTAACTCCCAAGAAATCAAAAGGTAAAAAAGTAGCAGGAACTGTTCCTGAAGATGTTCATGAAGATGTTCCTGAAGTAACTCCCAAGAAATCACAAGCTAAGAAAGTTGAAGAAAAATCTGTAGAAGCAACCAAAGAAATAGTTCAAGATGACGATGAAGTAAAGCCAGAACATATGAAAATTTTAGATGAAAAGAAAACACGTTGGTCTAAAATTACTGCACAAATTACTGCACTTGATGCAGAACGTGTCAAGTTAGAAGCAGAACAAAAAGAATTAATTGTTGAATTGCGAGATTTACTTAGTAAATTTGATAAGGAAGATACTAAACTATACAATCTTGATGAAGCAACAAAAATTCAAAAAAATAAAACAATTAAACCTGAACTTATTGTAGCAGAACAAGATTCAGATAGTGACAACTCAGCATCTGATTCAGAATCAGAATCTGATAAGAAATCACTTACATTAAAAAAGGTAAATAAATTATCTGGAAAATCACTCAAGTTGAAAAAGCCCGAGTCTGATTCAGAATCTGAAGAAGAGTAATGAATTATAACTATATCATTAGTGCTATATTAATAGTGCTATACTATTATAGTATTATAAATATCATATTCATTAATTTCTTTAATTTCATTATTAATAACTTTACTATGATTATCAATAATAACTAATGGAGGTGGTGATTCAGGTGCAGGTTCTATGGCAACTTTTGTTGGTTTAACTCGACCAATAATTTCAGGTAATTCAATTTTATCCCATGATTTTTTATTTTCATCATTAAGATGATGATTAATATTATTACATAGTTTACAACAACTGCACATACTGCACCCCCAAGGAAAGCAAAAACATTCAAAACAACACATCTCAAATTCATTTAGATTATCATCAAATTGTCCTGTTTCAATCATATTAGTAAACCATCTAATAATATCTGTAGGAAGAATTGGTGACATTTCAATTAATCGGTCATATTCTTCAGCACTCGATTTAATAAAATCTTTTGCTTTAACACGGTCTAAACGTGGTTTAGCTAATTCAATTTGAACCTTTCTTGTAAATTTATCCCACGAAATACTAAGAAAACGATGTGATTCCATTTTTTGAGCAACACCCATATAGGTAGCAATAGTTGCAAGGATACCAGCAAAAATATTTAATGAACCAAAACCGAAAAGAATATATTGAGACATACTACCTAGACTACCAGATGCAAAATTACCCGTTCCTGTAAGAGTAGAAATAATAATTACAGGAATATTAAACCATGCATTTAAACACCAGAATCTTCTATATGCACGTTCATGCATCATTTTAAAACATAAAGCTTTATCAGCCCATTTTCTTAGGATATCTTCTTGTTCATCCTTCCAAGCATAATCTTTTTCTGGTTCCTGTTTTTTATCATTACTCATTAATTTAAATAAATAACTATTTTTTAAATTAATTCAATTTATTTACTGCAATAAAAGACCTTCTCAATTTCTGTACTTGAATAAAAGAATCCTATCAATTTAATATGATAGTTTAAAATTTCTGTTATCTCGAGTTCTAATTCTTGTAAATCTTGGGTTTTCTCATCTTTAACCCATCCCAATCTATTATTAGATTTCTTTAATAATAATATATCTTCAGATAATTTACGATAATCTTTTAATAAGAAATCAAAATTAGTTATAATTACTTCATCCATCTTTTTACGTTCATCTATTTTATCCCATATATAATTAAGGTCTTTTAAGAATTTAATTTTTTTTATTTTCAGTGAACTATTTAAATAAAATAATGAATTATCTAAAATAGATTTATAAAATAAAATATCATCTTTTCTTTGATTACCTAATAATTTATTAAAATTAATTTTAATTTCTGTAATTTGTTCAATATTAGAAATACATTTTGCTTCTAATTCTAAATAATTATTAAATTTATGCGTCCATTCTGATATATTTTTATCAGCGTATTCCATTAATAGAATCTAGAAAAAGTTTATTATAATATATCAAATATAATATAATATAATATAATATAATATAATAAAATGAATAATTTCTTATCAGGAGTCGATTGGTGTTGTAATAAAATAATAGAACCATTATATCAGGATATTAAATATAAAGATTATTTTGAACCAATTAAAAGATTTTCAAAAGAAAATAATGATATATTTAATAACATAATTAATAAAAAAATAATAGATGATACTGTTATGATGTATTATATTAAATCATCAAAAGATGTTTCTATTATAATGTTTAGTCCTAAAGCATTAAATCAAAAAGACACCCTTAAAAAAGTAATTAGAATAATAGAAAAAAATGGTGATATTCATTATATGAAGGATATAATAATATCGTATAATGCAGAATTAAATTTAATTTATCAATTATATGCTCAAGAAAAGAGAATGAAAACTATCGGTAATATAATGTATAAAGCCGAACGTTTAGGTTTTTTAAATGATGGTATTAAGAGAACTATTAAGATTATAGTTTATACTCATATGAATAAAGATAAACCAATAAATGGTTCATCATCAGTATTTAAACAAGAATTACGAGAATACTTTACTAAAGAAGATATCAAACTAACACCATTTAAAGAAAATGATGATAGATATCCAAGAGGTTATGATTATATTCATATATCAGATACAATAAATCAAGTATATGAATATTCTGGCATATTTTTTAATGATAATTCACTAAAATTTTTAGAAAGACAACATTCTTGGAAAATAATGGAAATGAAGAAATCTATTATAATATTTAATAAAATTAAAAAATTTTTTTATGATTATACACAAATGGAATTGGAAAAATTGTTAATTTTTAGTTCGGGTGTATTATATACATATGGTATAAGAGAAGCCAATGATTTAGATTGTATATTATTAGAAAGTGATAAAATAAAACCAGAATTAATAGAAAAGATAAATAAAGAAGATATAGATATATCATATAAGGGTACTAAAGAATATAATAGTAAATGGGAGGCAGAGTTAAATGGTCGTGCTAGAATATTTGGAGCAAAAGATTATAATGAATTAGTACTAAATCCAAAATATTATTATTATTTTATGGGAGTAAAAATCTTAAGATTGAAATATGATGTTATTTTAAGATTAAAAAGAATGCGTCCTGCTCAATTTACAGATTTATTAGTAGTAAGACAAATGTTTAATCTTAATTATAAATTAGAAATACCGACCGAGTCAAAGGTTTATAATGAAGTTGTAAAGAAAGATGATATTAAGAAGGTTGATAGGAAAAAATATATAGAAACAATTCAGTTTTATCTTAAAACTAGATACTATATTAGATTATCTATAGAACAAATTAAAGAATGGATTAAAATGACATATATAGAAGATAAAGATAATGATATTAGCATAACAGACCAATCCGCTGGTTCTGATAGTATGTTTGATAAATTAGAGAACATTGCAGATAAGAAATATGTTTATCCAACACAAGAAGAATTAATATCAATGGGATATGGTCCATATATTAAAATATATAGTTCTGATAAACCTTATTTATATCCTGGTGAAGATTTTACTAAATTATCAGTTGAAAGATTTTGTAATACAACATCAACTGATTTTAAACCAAAATTCAAAGCACTGCGTGTTGCATCATTTAATTTACATAATTTCATAAGTAGATGTAATCAAGGTTTAGCTCCATTATTTGGCACTGCATTAAATCCTTTTGAAAATCCAAGAGATATTAAAAAATTTATTAATTTATTTAAGAAAGTAGATGCTGATATAATATGTTTACAAGAGCTTATACCGATAACAAATGAAATTATAACTGAGGATATAACAGATCTAAAAAAGATAAGGTCTGACTTTAATTTTGAATATTTTAATAAATTAATGACAGATTTAGGTTACAAATATAAAGTAATAGGTTCAACACAAACTGGTAAATTTTACGATATGGAAAATAATGATTATTATTTCTTAGCAAATGGTATATATAGTAAAATAAAATTAGAAGATGAAGAAGTATATGGATATAAATATATAAATAGAAATATAATTAAAGCATCTGTAACATTTAATGGGAAGAAAATTAATATATATAATGTACATATGGAATATTTTACAACAACTAATATGATATTAAAAAATATGGGTATTAATATGGACCAAGTTACAAAATCATTTCAGGACTTTGCTAATTTATTAAAAGGGTCTGTAAACAATGTTATTGTATGTGGTGATTTTAATATTGATATATATATGAAAAAGAATTCAAAAAGATATAATAATTGGGAAAAGAAAACAAAATATTTTAGAGAGAATTTTAATTCAATAAACAAAATAGTTATACCAACAAATTTTTCACAGAATGAGAAAACAGATTTTATTTTATTAAAAAAAAATAGTAGCGGTTCTACCGATATTAAATCAATATATTCATATACTGTTTTTACAAATATATCAGACCATTACTTATTATTTTCTGATTTTATATGAAAGTCTTCAAGTAAGAAATAACTTAATGCAGATGACCCATTATAATGGAATACTTTATATTTTTTATGAAAATATTTTAATCTTAAATAATTAAATTTAGTTTCTCTATCTCTAACAAAATTATTAATATCATAAAAATTAGATGGTAATACAATTTCTTTTGAGAAATATAATAATTTATTACTTTGATGATTATTATCTATTACATAAAGAATATTATTACCCATAACATTATTCAATTGTCCAACTACATTAATAATATTATTAAAATCATTGTTATCTAAAATTATTATATCGTTATCTACTTTAATTTTATTATTATTAATAATATAATCACCTATAAATAATGAATTTTTTATATGAAAATCATATTTATTATACATTATATCATGTGCTTTAATTTTTAATTTTTAATTTTTAATTTTTTATTTTTTTTATAAAATCATTTATAATAGTTTTTTCTTGAATAGAGTAAAAATTATAATATTTTATAGTATCATTCATTCTATCTTTAATATTAACTTCAATTGGATAATAAAGAGATAAATCCAGCTTGCTGCTACTAATACTATTTGATATATTATATACTAATAGATGAACAATATAATCATAACTTTCATATCCACCTACCATACAACAAGTAAAAAAAATAAAAAGTAAATAATCATCAGTATTATTATAATTTTCTAAAATATTAATAATTTGATTATTTTGCGTGATAATTTTATTATAATTAATCATATATTATATTATAATATATTATATTATTTTTTGTATTATTAGCCTCTAATTTGTTTCTGGTGTAATTATTTGTTAATTGTGTAATTAATTAACATAATATTATTAATTGTTTGACTAATTTCTATATATACTATATTATTTAAGAAAACATTTGTAGATAAATTATGGTCAATCATATATTTTATAACAACTGGATTATCGGGAAAATTAATATCAATAATTGTTAATTTAAATTTTTCAATAGAATCATACATAATATTATCTTCTAAAGTTAGTAAATTACCTATTGTATTTTTCATTAATTTTCTAATTGTATTACTTTCATTCATATTATTTTTTAATACTAATTCAAAAATAAAGATTTGCGAGTCGTCTTCAACTGTACGATAGGTATATTTTGATTGTTCTGATTTCTTTTTAGAAATATTATAATTTATTTCATAATTATAACTCATATCTTATAATTACTAAATATTTTTATTTTTGAAATAAATTGAAACAAACATTTAAAATATTTTTAACTCGGTGGCGATGCGAATATCTTATTATTATCAAGACCTATATAAAAACAACAACACATAGCATATCCCATGTTATTTTTTGTAAATTCAATATATAGATTTTCACTGCGTTGTGTAGAATTTGAATATTCTTTATTTATTTCTCCTTCAATATTATAATTTACTGGTAATTCAGATGGAAAAATACTAACTCTAGCTTTATATGTATCAATACTATTTAATTTTATATTATCATTAATAGTAAGAAGATGAGAATATTTTGTATCCTCTATTTTCCTAAAAATTTTATTTTTAATATTTTTTCCATTAATGATTAATTCAAATAAATATTTATTATTATTATTGGAATCAGCAAATCCATGTATACTTTTAATATATTTAATATGTATAGGTTTTGTTTTAGTATTTAAGTTGATAACAACATCTGACATCTATTATAATATTAGAATATATTTTTAAAGTATTTTATAACTCGCTATAAAAAATATTATTAATTTTTTTCAATTATAATTTAAGTAATGAATAATATTTCATGTCATTTAATAGGATTAAATCCATATAATAAAAAAGAATTAATTGATACGATACCAAAAATAATATTTAATGTTATTGATTTGGATACTATTAATATGGAAATTTTAAAAACTCCTGAAATAGATAAAATGTATAAACAATATATAAAATTAAAAGAAGATAAAAATGATAAATTTAAAGAAGTTGATAAAAAAATGAGTACATATTGGGAAAATAATTTTATTGACATGATTCAAGACCAGGTTAAACCTAAAAAAATAAATATATTAATTGGACAAAACAATCATTATAAAAGCCTCGCAAAAAAAGTTCCAATTATGTGTACTAACAAATTTATTATTAAAACAACTGATATGGATACAGAAATAAAATCGTGGATAAAATATAACTTGGATACCTATCAAGAAGATATTATTAATGGTAACTTTCCATTAGAATATATTAATTACGACCAATTACATAAAAAAAGAAATGCAATTGAAACTACATATAAAAAAATTGGTTATATTGAAAAAAGTTTGGAACAAGTTAAAACAATGTTAGATTTACTTGGAAAAACTAAAAAAACAAAAGGTGCTGAATTATGGATTAGTATGAAAGAACCATATAATGTTAATTCTTTGATTCATCCTAAAAATAATAATATGATAACTGCATATAATGACCCAACCAATGCAATCTTATCATCTATGAATATAGATAGTACTATGGAAACCATCAAGATAAATAATCCAAAGAAATTAAAAACAAGACGATTTGTTTATATGGTAGATAGTAATACTTTTATATCAGAAGATAATAATAAATTTTTCTCACAAGTTCCTGTTAAAATATTAGCTAAACAAAAAATAGATAATGTATATGACTTTCTAATAAATGATATATAAAAGAAAATTAATATATATTTTTATATATGTCAGATTCTAATTTATATATTAATGAAAAACTAACTACTGAACATAATGAAGAGTTTAAATGTGCTATTATTAATAGTAGCAGTTCTGTCGATATTAATTCGGTAGATTGGAGAGATCCAGAATATTCAAGGAAAGTTTTAGAATTAGGTTTAGTTTCATATGTAGATACTAATACTGATAATTTTGTTCAAGTAATGGCAGAAGGGCTAAATGTAGCAAAATATAATATAGAAGGTCTTCCAATTAAAACCGAAATAATAGCAGATTATTATTCTCCATTAATTACAAATACTCATAAACCAAGCTATGCATATAATATGTCTTATGTTGATTTTTCTAATCATAGAGAATATATGAATGAAAATAATATGAATCATTTAGGTAATTTATTTAGTGTTAATGGGGATATTATTTATTCAAATGCAGTTATATTTAAAAATCGTATTGAATCACACTCAGATTCAATGATAATGGATATTATCACAAAAGAAGATTTAAAAAATATACTTTATAATAAGGTTCATACTTTGATTGTAACATGGGATGAAGAATGGAAAGAACAACGTGTAGTAGGAGATTTACATAATTTTGCGAATGATTTCTTTGATAATGAGAAGATTTACAAAGTAGAATTTGCATTTTTAAAATATAATATTAATATTTGGTATATAATGATTGATGGCGGTGATATGAATTTATTAGGGAAATTATTAAGAAGACCTATTGAAAAATGTATTATATTTACAATGAATACACATGATTGTAGAGGTAGTTTATCATTAGATGAAGTTAATAAAATTATAGCATTATCAAAAGTACTACCAAATTTTAATGTACCATCAGAATATAATCAAGAGACTACTGATAATATTGGTCGTACTATAGTATGGAATAAATATAAATTATTAGACAGACTATATTATATGAATTGTGAGTTAGAAACTAATAATAAATAATTTATAATATACTAATAATGGAAGAATTTGATTTAAATTTTGATACTAATATAGGTACATCTGTATTTAAATTAAAAAATAATATAGATAATAATTCTGAATCTGAAATAGACTATGATAAAATTTTAGATAAATTAGATACAACTGAAACAAATGATACTAAATTGAATGAACGGTCAAATAATATTAATATGAATCATTTTGCTAGAAAATTAGAAACTAAATTAGATAATATAAAAAAAGAAAGAAATAAAGACATGTTCACAGATGTAAAACGAATGCCTACTAAAAAAGAAGTTGATAGTATAAAACTTGTACATAAAGAAGTAAAACCTGATAAGAAATCTGTTGAAGATTCACTACAAATATCAAATAAATTTGAGCACAAAGATATTATTATTTATATTGTATTATTTATTATATTAAATAGTAAAATATTAATTGAATTAATTTATGATAAAATATCAATTGCGCGAGAAAATCCTTATCCAAATCTAATTATTAGAGCGTTAGTATTTGGAGCTCTCTTATTTTTAATTAAAAAATTAAACTTAAACTCATAAATAAAATGTATGACATTATAAATATCTAATTATTTATAATGACAAATAAACCAGATAAGTATGGGGATGATAGTTTACATGAATCTTGGTTAGATAATAATATTTTTCTTCCTATTGCTATTAAATTAGTTGATCCATTACATTGTATGGGATTAACACCAAATAATATAACAATAATTAGTACAATGTTTACTTTTATTTCAATTTATTTTCTTCATATTGGAAATAATTATTATGCAGCAGCAACTTATTGTTTTGGTTATATTTTAGATTGCGTAGATGGACGTATGGCTAGAAAATATTCAATGGGAAGTGATATAGGGATGGCACTTGATGCAACTTCGGACATAATTTCTAATATTGCATTATTTGCATATTTATTATATACCAAAAAGGTGAATCTTGAACTATTTATAGTATTACTAGTTTTCTCTGTTTTAATATCATTAGCATATGGATTGAATGAAGCAATATCAACCTATAAATTAACAGGTAGTGATAACTTTTATAAACGTAGGGTCATACAATTAAAAGATAAAAAAGATAATAGATTATTATATAATATGTTTTTAGATATAACTAATTCTAGTTATAAGACTTATAAATCTTTCTTTCCTAAATATGATGAAGATAAGATTTATTATTGGTTATCTACATTAAAAGAATTTGGACCAGGAACATATTGTGTATTAGTTACATTTATGTTACTTTATATTAAAAAAAAATAATTATTTCAGTCTACCTAAAATAAATGATAACTTTGTATAAAATAATAAATTATGATATATTATAAAATCTAAATATTATGAAGATAAAATTCATTATTAGTTATAAAAGAATTTAATCAAGCGTTTAATCAAGCGTTTAATCAAGCGTTTAATCAAGTGTTTAATCAAGCGTTTAGTCAAGTACTGCAATACTAGCATCATCAGGCGTTCCAAATTGTCCAAGCCATGTTCGATGTGCCTCTATAGTTACTTTTTTTAGTGCAATATCTAATGATTCGCATGTTGCAATCGTATCAATAAGATATCCTGGAAGGGTAGCTTGTTTATTGACATCTGTAATACCATCGCTCATAATGGCAACAAACTCATTATTACCAAGTACTGTCGAGCTGACATGAGGAGTGCATATCATTCCATGAGGTACATATGTGAAATCAGCGAGTGCGCGAGACACCGAAATATGTCCTGCTTGACAAACCAGATAAGTCTGAGGATCATAGTCAACAGTTGATACTCCACATCTCATTTTCCATAGAATATCATAATTTTCATATCGAGAGTCTTTTATTAACATATCTTGATTATTTGGATCCGTAATAAAGATGCGAGTTTTAAGCCGAGTCATATAAACCGGATACATTGCTTGTGGTCCAAGACTATGCAGACGGTTTGCTTCTTCCAGACTATCAGGTGCATGATTTGCAGAAATAGTACGACTTGAACGAGTAGCCTTATCAATAATATAAATTGGAGAATCACCAACGTTTGCATGAATTAGACGGCTTTTTGTTCCATCTGCTTGAACAAAACAAAAAGCAATTGATGCAGTAGAACCACCAGATAAACCCTGAAAGCGATTGTGAATATTCTCAAAAAGTTGAGTAAATTCATGGGTCCATATTGCATCGGTCCGTTCAATCCATGTACTATCTCTTTCAAGAAAGTATTGATAGGTTAGATCACGTGCAGTAGTAGCTATAATATCACCTTTAATACCATGACCATCCCAAACTGCGATGACAGCAATAATAGTATCTGTTTTAGGAACAGACAATGTAAAAGCGAGTGTACAGTCCTGACGGGAAGACCCATCAGTTGTATAAGAAGAACTTTTAATCATAGAATTAGACATTAAAATTTGTATTTAATAATGTGTTACAATTTAAATTTTCAATTTTTTATTTGACAAATTACTAGTTTAATTTAATGATAATGCAAATTGAATAAACCAATAGTAACAAACAATTTATTTGGCTTAGATTATGACTTAATATAAATACATTTTATTTATCTTTTGTGGGATATGAGGATGATAATCAATAATCTCATCCCAGTCTTGTTGTAATGGATATTCAAACTCTTTCTTATATTTCATATAAACTATTTCGGGAACTTTATTTTTATTTTCATATAAACTTCTATATAGATTCAAATGATAAGATAAATCATATGATGTATTTACAATTATATATTTAGTAGTATAATTGTATTTAGCAGCAAGTTCTTTTAATTTATTTCTAGATAAGTTATTACTATATAGTCCTTCTACAATAGTATAGTTACCATCTTTTAAGCTTTCTTCTAATTTTTTATTAAATTTAGTTCCAAAATTATCTCTAGAAATAATAATCAATGTATTGCCTGCTAATTTATTTGCTAAATGACTTTTGCCTGAACCCGGATAACCACTAATTACTAACATTACTTTTCTTTGAGGAATAATATTAATCTTAGTATTCTTTGAGTTATTATCTAATTTATATCCTCTTATATTATAACTACCGCTAGTCTGATTTAAGAAATATTCTTCTGGTGTCATAAATTGGATACCTATATTTTTAGCAAATTTTAAATCAGTATCATATTTATCAGATTTACGTCCAGCCATATCTCCAACATAAAAACTATCTTTTTTTTTAATATTAAGATTTTCTTTTTCTAAGAGATGCTCGTACATTCCAATACGAGGTTTTCTATAATTATCATCTTCTAGCGCTGCAATAAATATAAAATTAATCCCTAATTTAGAGTGGATACTATCTATTTTTTTTAAGAAATCATTATTATTATATTTTTGGTGAGATGTTCTTTTTTGATTTGAAAATATAGTAATAAGATGATCATCTGATAGTTTTTCTAATTTTGATTTTATAGAATAAGGCATTAATTCCCAATCATTTAGATTTTTAGGAAATATATTACCGGATTTAGGTCTTATAAGTGTATGGTCTAAATCGAAACTAGCCATTTTAACCATTTTAGAAATATTAGTAGTATAATAGTTTTTGTATATTAGCATTAATTATAAATAATTATATATTTTTAATAATTAAAAATCAATATTTTGATATAAAAAGTACGTAAAATATATTTTTAATAATGAAGATTGCTATGTTTGATTCACAATGGGAATATAATCTAGATACTCCCTATATGGAACCTCTTGGTGGTACTCAAAGTGCAATATGTTATTTTCTAGAAGAAATGAAAAATAGAAATCACGATATATATTTTTTTAATAAACGTACTACTATTGAAATATATCGAGATGTTCCACATATTCCAGCAACTAATTACATAGAATATATTACAATGAATAACTTGAGTTTTGATATTGTTATTGTTAGTTGTATGGCTAATGAATTATTAGAAATTAAATCAAATCTTGGAGGAACTACTTTATATTGTCTTTGGACAGGTCATGATATTGACCAACAACCTTCTAAATTATTAAAAGATGATAAATTAAAATCATTAGTTGATATGTATATTTTTGTAAGTGACTGGCAAAGAATGAGATATATAGTAGAATACAAATTAGAATATAATAAAACATATATTATGAGAAATGGAATTGGAAAACCATTTGAAAAATATCTTAATATTCCTCTTATTAAGAAACCAAATTCAATGACATATTGTTCTATTCCTTGGCGTGGCTTAGAATTAATGATTCCTATTTTTAAATCACTCAAAACAAAAAATAAAGATGTTACATTTAATATTTATTCTGGAATGAATATTTATAAACAAGAAGAAATAAAAAATACTTCTAATAATTATGATGAATTTAAAACAATGGAAGGAGTCATATATTCATATGGTGTAAGTCAAGAGAAATTAGCAAGTGAATTAAGTCAAATCGAGTATCTCACTTATCCAAATACTTTTCAAGAAACTAGTTGTATTACTGCATTACAAGCAATGGCTACAGGTTGTATTATAGTAACCTCTGATTTAGGTGCATTAAAAGAGACTATGAATAATATGAATATATATGTAGATATTAATATTCATAATTTTAATTCAACTAAATACATTGAAGATTTTGTAAATAAGATGAATACTATGATGAATCTTCCTAGTAATATAAAAGATATGATAAGAGAGAATAATAGAAAACATATCAAAGATAATTATACTTGGGATGTGATATGTGGTAAATTTGAACAAGAAATTCAAAAAATTGCAACTAATCATAAGAATTATATTGAAAATGAGTATAAATCTTCATTAGTAGAAGCTATTAAATTATTTGCAGAAGGAAAATTTATAGATGCATATAATATTTTTAAAAATATATATGTATTTAATAATCTTTATGAATATTATATTGTGCGATTGAATATGGGAGTATGTTTATTTCAGTTTAAACAATATAATATGTCAAAACAAATGTTTAAAATATGTAAGAAAATAAAGAATGATTTTAATGTAAATAAAAATTTGGCATTATTAGAATTACAACGTGAAAATATAAATAAATTTTTAAAATATGGACGTGATGCTATTAATATTGAATTTGATAGTTTCTTTGCAAATTTGATGGCTGAAAAAATGGATAATTTAGGAATGTATCATGAGGCAATAGGTTTATATAGTGCTATTATTCGGATTGAACCAACTAATATTAATTGTTTAAATAATCTAGGTAATATGTATTTATTATTTTTATCTCAATTAGATTTGATTGAACAAACTATGAATGAAACATATATAAAATCTCTTGAAATGTCTATTAAAATGAATGAACCTCGAAAGAAAGAATTAATTCTATCTAATATTATTTTTAATAATCTTTATAATTGGAATTTAACAGAAAAAGAAATATTTAAAAGAGCAACTGTATGGTATAACTATTTTCCAAAAGATAATAATTTACTATCTATTGTTAATAAATATGATAGAAAGAGTAAAATAGAAGGTAGAAAATTAAGAGTTGGTTATATTTCAACTGATTTTATTACTCATCCTGTTGGATTTATGTTTGAATCAATCTTAAAAAATCATAATATGGAACGATATGAGTTATATTGTTATGATAATTCATCAAAGAGTTCTAATGATGTAACATCTAAAAAATTAAGAGAATATAATAATGCAATCTGGAAAATTATATGTGATAAAAATGATATGGAAATATTAGAGATGATGGTACAAGATGATCTTGATATTTTAGTAGATATGATGGGTCATACAAGAAATACTCGAATGAATGTTCTTCAATATAAACCAGCTCGTATAATAATTTCTTATTTTGCATATCCATCAACAAATGGTTTAAATGAGATAGATTATAAATTTACAGATAAATATGCAAATCCACCAAATACCCAAAAATATTTTACAGAAAAATTATATTATTTACCAAATGGTTTTCAATGTTATACACCTCCACAACATATTGATGGGGCTAAAAATTATAATCGTGATCCAAAATATTCAATTAATTTATGTTGTTTTAATAATCCAATTAAATTATCAATTCCAACTATAGAAACATTTAGCGAGATTATGAAGCGATTACCCCAAGCTAAATTAGTATTACGTTATTGTTATTACAAGTCAAGTTATTATAAAGAAAGTATCATACGATTATTTGAGCGTTATGGTGTTGAACGAATAAGAATTGATATTGGGTTTGAACCATTATTAGATGCATTAAAGGCATATAATAATATTGATATAGCGTTGGATCCATTTCCTTATAATGGTGGTACAATTAGTTCTGAGGCATTATATATGAATACACCATTTATAACACTAGCAGGAACAAATTATGTTTCTCGTGTGGGGGTAAGTTTATTGAGTAATTTGGGGTTAGAACAATATATTGCAGAGACTCGTGAAGAGTATGTGGAAAAAGTAATTAAATTGGCTAATAATATGAATGAATTAAAGACATTACATCAAACATTACGTCTTCGAATGTTAAACTCAGATCTTGCCAATGCAACAAGTTTTACAAAACACATAGAAGAGGCATATGAGGATATGATAATTAAATTTAATAAAAAAACTATTTATAAGTCTGACTCATTAATAATATAAATAGGTTAGTTTTTTTAAATATTTTTACACCTTTGCACATTTAAAACGCCGACTTTTTAAATATGTAAATTATTTATAATAATATATATATATATATATATAAATGAATATAACTTGTTGTTATTGTAATAATAACTTTGATTTAAGATATCTTACTATTCACACTATATTAGCTCATCATAAACATGAAGAACCAACATATCATGAGTATAAATATATAGAAAATAATCCATCAATATATTATTCAGTTAAATTTTTATATGATGATAATTATATAAATACATCATATAGTGATGAAATAAATAAAAAGATAATAAATGCTATAATTAGAAATGAACCAATAATTACGATTGAATTTATTGAAAATAGTGTTAATAAACAACATTTTATAAATTTACAAACAATGAAGATAATAAATATTACTACAAATTGTTGTAATTGTTTTGAACCAGAAGGAATATATGATTTAGTCATATCTATTGATAGGGTTCCTGTTTATAAATCTATATTAATAAATAATTGCAGTGACCAAATTTATCCATTAAGAACTGAATATTTTAAACATTTATGTATTGTACATGATAGATAATCAAAAGTAAAACGGTATAATTACACTGCATGTGAAGCGGATATTTTACTAAATTTTGGAACAAAGCTAATTGCACCTTTATAAATATTGAAAATTATATAAATTAATTTCCTTTCATAATAATATATAATGACCGATCAATATTCTACAAAAAGAAAATATATCTCAAATAAGATTAAAGAAATAATCGTAATGAATCAGAATAATAAATGTGCTAATAAACCATGTAATCCAGCAGCTAATCTGATGGGTTATATGTGTTTATTATGGCAATGTAATTATGGAAAATTTGATGAATCTGGATATCAAATTGATCATATTAGTGAATATTGTAATGAACAAAATAATAATATAACTAATCTACAAGCATTATGTCCAAATTGTCATGCCGTTAAAACAAAACGTTACATGACCCAAAAGAAACCAGTTGATAAACCACGATTAACTAGCGATGAATTAAGTCGAGGTGTTGCTTATATGGATGTTGATAGTGAACATTCTCGTGATGGATTTACTAATACAGTTTCTAAAAAAAGAAAAATTAAATAATTAATTTACACGCATTATTACCAAATGAGATGATACTGAACTAGTACCACATGCATTTATAATAGAGTATAAATTTTAACTGCTGATACTGAAATTAAACCGCTTAAAAAAGTTCCCCAAATCATATCAATAATAGCTTCCATCATACCAAAATTATTTATTGAAGCAAGATTAGTTCCATCATATATACCATATATAATGAGACCCAATATACAACCCTTCAACATTATATTATAATAATTAAAATTTTTATCTGTTATTGCTGGCATTACAATAAAATAATAAATAGCTAGTGTTAATAACAAGTATGCCATGATACCACCTATTATTTTATTAGTATTATTACTAATAGCAGTACCATTTATTTTATTAAACATATTACTATACATATCTTTATTTAACCATAAAATTACTGGTAAATCTATAACTAAAAATAAAACTAAGATTAATATATATATATTTAACATTATATATATTAAAGAAAATTATTTATTTAGGAGAATATAAGGATCTGTTGAACCAAATCCACCATCATTACGACTTGTATCACTTAAATAATCTACAACAGAAACTTTAATTGGTTTTAAATTAGGTCCAACAATTTGAAAATGTGCTCCTTGATGTAATACTGCACCATTCTCATCAAAACATCGAACTTTTGCCATAAGATTACCACGATAACCCGCATCAATAATACCAACAGAATTAGCTAGTTGGAAACTAGTCTTTGATAATGATGAACGAGGAACAAGATAATAACTAGTATATTCATTCGTAGTAAGATCAATCATCTCACACTTAATTTTAAAATTAACAGTACCTACACTAAGAAAATTAACTGGGATATCTTCAAAATTATACAAATCAACACCGCTATCACCATCGTGGTGACTAGTAAAACTTTTATAATATTCTTTAATACGTGGGTTAGAGGAATCAATCAAAACATTAAATTGATACATTGGTTTAGGAAATGACATTAATAATATTACTATTTATACACAAATAATAATATTATCAATTTTTATAATTAACGAGGTTACGAGTTAATTATACCAATTGCTGCGAACAATTTTTCAGCTTGCTGCAAAATATTAAATGGTATAAATATTTACATATATGATATATCTAAATCAAATATGGATATTTCATAAATAGAATGTGGATTTTTCATAAATCATATACACTAGCCATTAAAAATGTGGATTTTTCATAAATCATATACACTAGCCATTAAAAATGTGGATTCTTCATAAATAGACTATGGATATTTCATAAATAGAATGTGGATTTTTAATGGTATAAAATCTAATTTTTTTCATAAATTTTCAGCCCAAAAAAAAAATTTATGATTTATGAAAAATCCACATCTACGAGCTGCCTAAATTATTTGTGGATTTTTCATAAATTATATACACTAGCCAATAAAAAAGTGGATTTTTCATAAGTAGAATGTAGATATTTATTAAAATCTACATAAAAAAATATTAATTATTATAATATATGGAAAATTATTGTAAAATTTGTAATAAAAATTATAAATCTTATAAAACTTTTTGGAAACATAATACAACAATTCATCCAACTGAAATTATTATGATAGAAAAAAATGATAATAAACTAAGAAACTATTCATGTGAAAAATGTAATAAAAAATTTACATCAAAACAAAATATGCAACTTCATAGTATAAATAGTTGTAAAAAAAAGGAAGATACTACAAATATTTTAAAAAAAAAAATAGAAGAATTACAACAAGAGATGTTCATAATGAAAAAAGAATCACAAGTTAAACAACAAATTAATAATGGAACAATTAATAATAATATTACTATTACAATAAATAAGGTGGGGAATGAAAATATCTTAGATTTGAATGAAAAAGAAATAAAAGTTATATTTGATAATAAATTAGAAAGTATATTTAAGTTTGTTGAACTTTTAAATTTTAATTCACGTTTACCATCTAATCATAATTTTTGTAGTACATCATTAGAGGGCTCATACGTTTCATATTATAATACTGATAACTCATCGCAGCAAAAAGATAGAAAAAAATATTTTTTTGAGAATTTACTTTATAAATCTATATTTCGTATGGAACAGTTATATCAAAAATATAAAAAGACAACTCCATTGTTATTTAATAAATCTAAACAGGAACAAATTGAAGAAGATATATCAACATTGAAAGCAATCAGAGATCGAGATATGAATGATATATTATTAAAAGAAATGTTAAAAAAATTAAATTTACTATCATATAATTATAGACAAACTATTCTAAATACTTGGAATAATTGCGATACTATTGGATGCAAAGCCAAAACATTTGAAGAAGATTTGGAAGAAAGTGATAGTGATGATATTAAAGAAATAGATGACCTATTTATTAAGGCGGAGTATGATGATAATGAAGATTCTGAATCTGAGAAACCAGTTTTAGAATTAAAAAGCAAGAAGAAGGAATTAAATATATAAATACTTAAAGCTACATTGTATATAATAATTAAATGTTTGAAATAAATTTTGATTACTTTGACCATAATTTTTGTGAATCAACCATCTATTCATCTAATCAACACCCTGAATATTTTAATGCTTATTCTAGTCTATTTATTAGTTTTATTGGTATAATGGGATTAATCAAACCATATAATTATCTGACCCTATCTATGTGTTCTGCTTGTCTTTTTATTAATGGTTTATTTTCATTTTTTTATCATTATTATAATACAATTGGATGGGGTTTATTAGATAGAATGTCAATGGTAATATTAGCATTAAATGCTACATATCTTTTTATAAATGAAATGATATGTATTTATCCACGATATAAAAATTTATATCACATTTTGATTGCAAGTTATTATTCATTATTACTAACAATTGGCGGTTTACATCAAGAAGAACTATTTAATACAATGTTTGGTATCTTCCTAATTAGTTTAATAATATTTATGTATTTATTAACTTATATTTTTCATATTCCAGTTAATATTCGAGTATTAGGATGGAGAGGAGTGAAATATATTGTATTGAGTGGTATATTTTGGATAGGAACAGAAAAATTATGTCATCAAGTATTTTTTGTAAAATATTTATTTGGTCATGTATGGTGGCATGTTCTGGTTAGTTTGGGAGGATATTATATTTCATTAGTCCCTAAATATTTAAATATGATAAAAAGTCAGGGAGAACAAATAATTACTATTCAATATGATACGATAGGTCTTCCCTATTTAGAATATCAGAATATTATTTAATTTTTGCATTATATCTATATTTTTTAATGTGTATACATTTTTTTAATTTCTAACATAATCTCTTTTTTTAATTCTAATTTTAATTCTGTTTTAAGTTCTAATTTTATTTCTTCTTTCAGTTCATTCAAAGATGTATTTTTTGAATCTAACTTATTATTATAATTCATATTATTATTAATCGATTTATTATTTAATAAAGAATTATTTATATGTAAAATACTTTTTATGTGATTTTTATAAAATAATGGACTAAAAAATACACTATCACATATAGAACAATAATATTTTTGTTTTGATTTTTCTTCAACCGTATAATGTTTTGATATCATATGCATTTTCAAATTCCAATGACTAGTATCTGTTTTATATTCACATTTATCACAATTAAATGTTTTCTTTTTACCTTGTCTAAGATGTTTATCACTTTTAGTATGTTTTATAAATACACTATTATGATTACATCCATAATTACAAGTTTCACAATAAAATTTTGGTTTATTATTATTTATATCGGTCATTTATTATTATTATAATATTACATTTTAAATATATTTATATAGATACTTTTCTTATAACATGGAATATAAAGTGTTCAATATCAGGAAAACAGTTTCTTCTAATAAAGTAGCTTTAAGGTTCTCATATTTTCTAATTCATACATCAAATTACCATCTTTCACTGACAATATATGGTCTACATCCTATAATCCATTACCGTATTTTTATTGGTATTTTTCATACTATATTTTAGTAAATTAAATCTAAATATCATGTGAAAAATCACCATTACCAACCATTTCATAATTTAATATTGTATCCGTATATGAATAGTTATTAATTATATTAAAATAATAAATTTATTATTATACTTATATTATTAGTTTGTAGATATCTAGCAATGATATTATTTTCCTATATATTTACATATATGTTTTCCTATTTTAGTAAAATTATAACATTTTAAACAATATCCACAATAAATATCATTTATTGATGTATCGCATTTATTTATAAATTTTAATGCTATGTTTAATGATATTTTATAAAATTCTTTATTTTTAATGTGTTCATGGTTTTTCATTACTTTTTTTATACAGTTGTCCATTTCATTATCATCAACTTTAATTATATAATTAAAATATATTTTATTTGCATTTCCAGTATTATATGTTTTTATTCTTTTATTAAGATTCTTTGTATAACCAATTTTATAATAAGTTTTATTATTAACTTTCTGTTTAATAATATAAATATGATTACCATCTGGATAATCTATATTTTTTACATTAATTAATAATTTATGTATTTCATCATTATTATTTGTAATTTGTTTCTTAATATGATTATTATAAATTATTTCACCAGTTTCTCTGAGTGATGGTAATATTTTCATAATAAGCTCATCTTTTAATTTTTTAGCAATTTTAATTTTACTATTTAATAAAAATTCATATAATCCGTGTTCATTTATAAATTTAGATGATTTTTGTATTGATTTATCATTATTTAAGTCCCCCATTGTGATGGGGGACTTGATTATTTTTATTTTATGAAATAATCTAATATTTTTCTTAGAAACCAATGTGTTTATTGATTCATATGATTTTTTATAACCAAGAGATGATGCAATTTTATTAGCATGAAACCATAATTTACCATTTATATCAATTAATACAAAAATATTTATATTATTTATATTTAATATATTTTTATACAAATCTATTAAAAAAGACATAATATATAATATTATAGGAAAAAATAATATTATGTATTTTATATGATTTTATAAAATTAATGGACTAAAAAATACACTATCACATATAGAACAATAATATTTTTTGATATAAATCGCGTCAAATTCTAACAAAGTTAGAATTTAATAAACTTGAACAAAGTTCCATTACATTTGAGTTTGTTATGTTTTCTTTCCTGCTGTAAAAAATACAATTAGTATAATTAATTGGTTGCAGCAATGTTTTTATCTAACTTATTTCATTCATCATATAAAAATTGTTCGCACAAAACTACGTTTTTATTTGTATAATTTACTCGTAAACTCGTAATTTATAAAAATTGATTTAAACTATTATTATAATTCATAAGTAATTTATACTAATGAATTTCAATAAAATTGAGCTTGATGTGATTAAATATTGGACGGATATTGACCTTAAAAATTGTTTACAACAATCTCGAAAAGAATCACCCAAATGGGAATTTTTAGATGGTCCTCCATTTGTTAATGGTACTCCTCATATGGGACATCTTCTTGTCTCTTCTATCAAAGATACAGTTGCTCGTTATATGAGTCAGAAGGGATATGATATTAGCTATATGATTGGTTTTGATTGTCATGGTCTACCTCTTGAACAAGAAGCAGAAAAGAAAGTTGGTAAAGTATCACCAAATGATAGTATAATAAGACTAAAAGAATTTAATGATAGTTGTCGTGATATTATTAGTAGTTGTTCTGATGTATGGTATGAACAACTTGGACGATTAGGGAGACAATTTGACAAGTCTCAAACATATTATACTAGTGATTTCAAGTTTATGGAATCACTTTGGTGGGCATTCAGTAAATTATGGAAGGATGATCTAATTTATAAATCGAAAAAAGTTATGCCCTATTCACCATTATGTGAGACTCCATTGTCTAATTTTGAAGCATCTTCTAATTATATTGAACGAACTGATTTGTCAGTTTATGTAAAATTTAATATTAAGAATAGTGATATAAAACTATTAGTATGGACTACTACACCTTGGTCGCTTTATGCAAATCAAGGTATTTGTGTAAATCCAGAATTGGATTATAACCTAGTTAGTATAACGATTAATAATATGAATGAAAAATTATGGGTAGCAGCTGATATTGTATCTATATTATTTATTGGAGTTTTAAGTGATTATAAAGTAATACATACAGTAAAAGGAGCTGAATTAGTTGGTTTGGAATATCATCCTATTTATACTACACACGATTACACTTATAAGGTATATGGAGATAGTTATGTGAAAGCAGATTCAGGAACAGGATTAGTCCATTTAGCCCCATTATTTGGAAGTGATGATATGCGAGTAATGAAAAATAATGGATATACTGATGATATGTTACCAGAAACTATTATTAATAGTAGGTGTTATTTCACTTTTGAACCGTATAAAGACAAGTTTGTGATTGATTGTAATACAGATATTGTTATTAATTTGAAAAAATCTGGCTATGTATTAAAATCGGAAAAAATCAAACATAATTATCCTCATTGTTGGAGAACTGATGGACCATTAATCTATCTTGCTACAGATGCATGGTTTATGAATGTTCAAAAGATTATTCCAGAACTAGTAACAAATAATGATATGATTGAATGGGTTCCATCATATGTTGGTATGGAACGATTTGCTAATTGGATTAAAGATTCACCAGATTGGTGTTTATCTAGAAATCGTGTATGGGGAACACCCATTCCAGTATGGGTTTCTGCAAGTGGTGATGATATGATTTGCATCGAATCAGTAGAACACCTTGAAGAATTAACAGGACAACAATTTACTGATTTACATTTAGATAGTCTTTTGAATGTAGAATTTGTTAAAAATAATAAACTTTACAAGAGAACATTTGGTGTGTTAGATTGTTGGTTTGAGTCTGGAATGGCAGGTTTAGCCAGATATGGATATCCTGAATGTATTGGTAAATCATATCCTGTAGATTTTATTGCTGAGAGTCTCGATCAAACACGTGGATGGTTCTATACATTAAATGTACTTTCTACTGCCTTATGTCATCAGCCTGCTTTTAAGAAGGTTATTGTTAGTGGTTTAATCCTAGCTGCAGATGGAAAGAAAATGTCAAAACGATTACAAAATTATACATCTCCTGATGAGATTATTAAAACATATGGTGCAGATATTTTACGTCTCTATTTAATTGGTTCACCAGCTGCTAAAGCAGAATCTTATTGTTTCAAAGATTCTGATTTAGGAGAAATTAATAGAAAAATTCTTCCCTATTATCATTCTCTTGTATTTTTTAATGAATGTATGACATTTGCTAATTTACAATTAAATTATTCCATTATATCGCAAAATGGCTGTGATTTATGGATTGTAAATAAATTTAATGAATTTTCAAATAAGGTTTATAAACATATGGAAAAGTTAGAATTAACTTTTATTCCTAATCTTATTTATAAATTTATTGATACACTATGTAATATCTTTATTAAATTATCTCGAGATAGAATGAAAGGAATGACAAATATAAATGAATGTATCGAATCCTTATCTACACTATATACTGTACAGAATAAATTTAATCTATTATTAGCTCCATTTATGCCACATTTAGCAGAACATTTTAATAGTATGTTATCATCTGCACATACATCTATTCATTTGAAAACTATTGATATTATTCCATTAAATGTTGATAAAAAACTATTAGATGGTTTCTGTTGTGTAAATGAATTGATAGAGACAGTAAGAAATTTACGTCAACAAATTAATAAACCAGTATATTTTCCAGTAAATATGGTTGAACTTTATATTAATAGTATGACAAAGCCTCAAGATATTGTAGAATTTAATACTGTTGTATGCAAAGAGTTAAATATTAAAAATCTTGTAATTAAACCTCTTGAATTTAAATCAACTACTTATATTCCTAATAAAGCAAACATTGGGAAAATTTATAAGAAAGAAGCTAGTAAATATATTGAATTGATTGAAAAGGGTATAATGGAATATAATAATATTCCTATTGATCCAAGTTGTTATACTATGGGTCTTCCACAATATATGATTGAAGATAAATTATGTTCTCACAATATGATTAAATCACAGTTTAGTTATATTTCAGATTCTAGTTCAGCCAAAGAACATGCGATTGTTTATATGTCGACTTTAGTTACAGATGATAATATTGTTGAAGCAGAGATTAATAATATTAGACGACAAGTTAATAATTTACGAAAAGAGATGGGATTAAAAATATTTAATAAAGTTGTAATTATATTTGAAAATAATGAGTATTGGGAACTTATTAAAGAAGAATATCTTGAAATGTTAGTTAATCGTCTAGGTGTAGATGTAAAATTTCAAGATAAATTAGAAAAATATAAAGAAATTATGACTTTTAATGGAAAGAAATTAAGAGTTATGATTCATTTCTTTGAATAGATACTTTATTTTATTCAAGTATTAGAATTATATGTAGCTGCAAAGTATATAATAGCTACAGTTGCTACTACACCAACCGCAACATATATTTTATTTTTGTCAAGAAAATCTATTATTTTAGTATTTGTAGATTTAGTACCTGCTGGAGCAGTAGTTGCTCGAGATGCAGTTGGAGCGGCAGTTGGAGCGGCAGTTGGAGCGGTAGTTTTTGGAGCAGTAGTTATAGGTGATCTAGTTACAGGTGGATCAGTTACAACTGGTCTAGGTTTTTGTGTAAGTCTAGAAACATCAGGGGCTGGAGTAATAATAGGCATATTAGGTAATGTATCAGGAATATTATTACCTGAACTAGTTGAATCACTTTTAACTTCAGTGTTTTTACTAGCAGTAGTATCAGAAGTTTTCTGTTGAGGTGGTACAGTTGTATCAGGTACAGGAGTAGATGCACTTCTTGGAGGAAGATTACCCGCAGCGGCAGCTATTTTTTCCATACCAGCAGCAGACCATACATCTAAAAAGTCAAATGCATTTTTAGCATATTCAGGACCTTTTGTTTCTGCTTTCTTTTTAACAGCGTCATACACTTGACTATATTTTTTTGAAATCTTATTTACAATTTTGTTTGCAATTTCACTAACATTTTTTTGGTCAAAAATACAAGTCATATATAATTGAGCTACAGCTTTTTGTTCAATATCAGAAATTTCTAATCTACCTCTCTTAGCTGGAGTTAATGCTTTTCCTTCACTCTTTGCTTTATCTAATGCATTAGCTTTACTTATTGCATTTGCATTTGCACAAGTGATATCACTTAAAATAATAGCATTATTTGCATTTGCACTTGATTGACAACTGGCAAAGTTACTTTGTTCTACTTTACTCTTAATATCATTTGACACATTATCTTCATCCTTTATTTTAAAAGATTCATCTAAATCTAATGTTTTTTTAACAGATGCATTTAAACTATATTCATTGCTAACATTGCAAGTATTGCCAATACTAATTAATGAATCACCAGCCTTTGGACATTGACTAGCCAATTCTTGAGCCTTACCTGGTTCATAACCAGGGGTTGCTTTCATAAAATCTTCTAACATTTTAGTATTATCTGCTTGTAGAGCAGCTAAATCAGTTGCACCTACTTTTTCAATAGTCTTATCAATTGAAGTTGAAATTTCAGTTGCAATTTTGCTCATATTTTGTTGTTGAGTTTTTACTTGTACTTGACTAATTGCAGTTGCATTTTGTGATATACCGGTAATTACAACATCATCACAATTAACATTTTGTAACCATATTGTGTTTGATGCGGCAGCTGCAGAAGCTGCAGTTGCAGTATTCTTTTGAATAACATCAGTTGCAACATTATTAATCAATTTAGTAACTGATTCAACAGCCATAGAACGATTAATTCTTTGATTATTTTCAAAATTTTTTGTAATATCAGTTTTATTTTTGATGTCAGTTTTATCACCACCTTTTACTAATCCTCCACCTCCACCAAAAATGCTGCCAAGAAAGTCTTCTTTGACTCTTTGTTTATAAGGTTTTAGGTCTATAATAGTAGTATACATTATATATATAATTTTATTTAGATAAAAAATTAATCTAATTTATATATATATATGAATACTGAAAGTATTATTAAACTCTTTATTTTATTTGGAACTTTATACCTTTTTATGAAATGCTTAGAGAAACAAGAAAATTTTGATGCTAAAAAGTATGATTTTAAGAAACCCGCTCAACTTACCATTTTAGATGATAAAGGTGTGAGTTATAATATTGTTAGTTTAGAACAATTTAATCCAGAACACCAAAAAAAAATTATTAACTATATGACTAAAAATACACCAGGTTTTTTAAATACAGCAGTTCCAGTAAATTCTTTTAGTCCAATGCCTATGTTTTTAGTTCGTTTAATAGATTTAGAAAAATATGTATCGACCAATACATCAAACTTTTATATTGCTAAAATGCCCGAAAATAAAATTACATTTATGCCTATTATCAATGATAAAATAACTGCGGGTCAATTTATTTATATGCATCCAATGTATAATATATTATGTTACTCTCGTACAAATTTAGTATCCCGAATGATACATATTGATAATTACGATGATATACGTCCAAGTAGTATTAAACCTATACAAATTGATAATTTAGATTTATTTACTTTTGATATGACGGGGCAAAAAAATATAAAACATCTTATAAAACAATAAAAATATATTTAATAATATATATTATATATATATATATATATATAATATGGGTAATACATTAATTCGTGGAAGTGATAATAAAAAATTTAATGATAGTAGTGTGGCTCAAACAGTACGAAATATTGTTATGAACCGTCAAGAACGTATAAATGGTAAACTTGTTAAAATTAATATTGCGAAAGCATGTGCTAGTGAAGCAATTAATCCTGGAGTAACAAGTACTAATACTATTAGTAGTATTCCATTACCGTATTTTGATGATCAAAATAATATAAAAAGAGATCAATATGAAAAAAACTGTAGAAATATTGATCCTGCCGGTAAATTATCAAGAGAAGCCCGCAAAGTTGCTATTGATAATTGTTTAGAAGGTGTTAGAGCTTATCCACTCGCAACACAAAACATAGGTTTTCAAATTGATGCTAATAGAGTGGACTATTGTGGTAATGATGATGGAAATTCAGTTAGAGAAGCGGGTGTTAATATGTCTATGAATCGAGGAACCGGTTCATCATTATCAAAAACAGATAGATTTATGTTAAATTATTGTGCCAAAAGTTTATATGATAGAGGTTGTATTAGAGTAGGTGATGTAAAAGTGAAGATTAAAATTCCTATAGATGATAAAGGTAATAAAATCAACAAGGATGATTTTAACACAAAGATTGCTAAACTTATTGATGGAGTAGAAACTATACGTGTACCACAATTAGTTCCTGCTAAAGAAAATCCAAAATGTTATACAAATGATGGTAAATTAAATTATGGTCCACCTGAATGTACTTGTATTAACTCTATTGCAGGTCCAAGTATGAATGAACACCCGACTGATAAAGGAGACCTTGACCCTGATTTTCCAGGAGAAGCAAACCCATACGGTCTTAAATCTCCTGATCTATCTATGGCAAATCTACCTGGTGCTAATAGTTGGACAAAATATAGTCTTGATATTTTTGGTCAAAATGCAGCTAATCAAGCACCCCTTCAAACTGATACAAGATGTGCTAGTGGAAGACAAGGTGATGTATCTACAGGTTTTGCTTCTGCTTATATTTTGAAAAAATTTGAAAATGATAAACCTATGTGCATCAATCAAATAAATATTGTTAACTCTAATATTGGTAGTCTTGATATTAGTGATGTTAAACAATCTTGTGGTAATCAATCGAAAGATGTTGCTGCAACAGGTAGTGTTAATCAAAGTGATGTTATTGATCCTGTTAAACGTTATGAAATGCAATTAGCACAACAGAAAGCAGCTGAAGATCAGGCTATTGCTAATGCCAAAGCTGCTGCTGATGCTAAAGCTAGAGCAGATGAAAATAAAAGATTAATGGACCAAATGGCTGCAATGAAAAAGATGATGGATGATTTACAAAAACAAAAAGATGCTGAAGCTGCAGCTGTTGCTAAAGCTAAGGCTGATGCTGATGCTAAAGCTAAGGCTAAGGCTGATGCTGATGCTAAAGCTAAGGCTGATGCTGATGCTAAAGCTAAGGCTGATGCTGATGCTAAAGCAAAAAAAGCGGCAGATGATAAAGCAGCGGCAGATGCTAAAGCTAAGGCTGATGCTGATGCTAAAGCAAAAAAAGCGGCAGATGATAAAGCAGCAGCAGATGCTAAAGCAATTGCAGATGCTAAAGCTGCTGCCGATAAAGCAATTGCTAATGCTAAGGCTGTCTCTGATAAAGTAGCTTCTGATAAAATAGTTGCTAATGCTAAAGAAATTGCCACATTAGCACCTGCCACATTAGCACCCACCACATTAGCACCCACCACATTAGCACCCACCACATTAGCACCCACCACATTAGCACCCACC